>Ga0209409_1001280_pt1 | contig 21996 bp, 24 predicted proteins | sample AD_JPNMR1_MetaG_FD_184424 | JGI IMG/M metagenome (GOLD analysis project Ga0209409, IMG submission 184424) | Active sludge microbial communities of municipal wastewater-treating anaerobic digesters from Japan - AD_JPNMR1_MetaG (SPAdes) (version 2) | ecosystem: Engineered > Bioreactor > Anaerobic...
CGGCTTAATAAGACAAAGAAGAGCCAAAGTTAAAGCCGCCCGCCGTATTAAAACCACCGTCCGCACGCAGATACCGAAAGTAAGTTTGTCAATGAATGCAGATACATCCAAAGCAGTAAACAAACGAAGCTATATAATATTATACATTAGACGTGTAAAAAAACATTTGCAAAAGTTAAGATGAAATATTATATTTGTAATGCAATCAATTGTTTTATTTTATAAAGGAGTCTGTTATGAAGTATTATGCCATCAGGCTTGAAGAGCTGGATACACCACGTCAGTGGCTGGCAGGAAAAATTTGCAATTATCTCATAAGAGAAAAACATGGGATACCACATCCCATTGGTAAGGGCGATCAATTGAAATCATTATTAAAAATAAGAAGATATCATAAAATCAAGCAACTTACTATCTTTACACTCTGGAATCTCGGTTTCAGAGGGTGCCAGATAGCTCGCATGACAGGGCTGTGCAAAAGCTCTGTTTATTATCATATAAATAGAGCTTTAACAAATAAAGACATGAAGGATGACTTCATGTGCATCGCATTTGCGATAAGTATTGAATTTGTTTAACTAATTTTTAAAGGTGTTTTATGTTCAAGAATCTTGGACGCAGCAGCGGAGCTGCCATCAGCAAAGGACTCTTCGGTAGAGTCTACAAGGGACAGCCGTTTCTATATATTGACGGCTGCCTGATTAATGAAAATTACGAAGTCATTGGAGATGGTATCTCTTTGACAAGAGCTGGAAAGCTCATCACGGGATACCAAAATTTAAACGGTCGCAGCTGGTTCAAAAAAATAAAATTGGACGAGCTGCAAGATGAAGCTCGAGAACAACTCGAAAAGATGGGATTGTTAAACGAATCCCATCAGTAAAGTAATAATATTTCTTCGAAGAGAAGAACGGCATCAAAAGATGCCGTTTTTTTTTGTTTCTAAATATATTGTTAGCTACAACTAATCCAAAAGTTAGCTTTGTTTAATAAGAATGTTAGCAATAACTAATCCTAATGTTAGCTACAACTAATCATAAAGTTTGTTACAACTAATCATAAAGTTAGCTACGACTAATTATAATGTTAGCAATAACTAATCATAAAGTTAGATATTCCTAATAAGAATGTTAGCTTCGACTAATCTTGAAGTTAGCTTCTCATAATAAAAATGTTAGTAGAAACTAAAAAATACAAAGTTTCTTTTGCTTTCTACTTCGAAAGTAAAAGAAAGTTTATTTTGCTTTTTACTTTTAAAAACAAAATTAAAAACAAAATTAAAAACTTTAACAACCGTTTTAAGTTTATTTTTTCAACCGAACAAACGCCTCGCACAATTTAACATCGATGGGGCGCTTCACATTTGTCTCCCCCACGTGCGTGGGTATCTGTTCGAACAATTTCAGGGATTTTGGAATTTAATTAAAAAAAGTTCACAAACTTATAATTAGTTGGAAAATTGGGGTAAAGTAGTTATTTTGCGTATTATTATTTATTTTGGGGGGCTGGTGTGTTTGCAGAGTTATACGGTCGGTATATAGATGGCATAGTAGGTCACAGTGGGAGGGTAAGGGTAAAGAGTGTATTAAGGGTTGGTGATGATCATCCGAGTTTAGTAATAGATTTGGATAGTGGGTTATGGTATGATTTTGGGTTAGGTGAGGGTGGTAATTTTGAGAAGTTTGAGAGGATGGTTGGTTGTGGTGTAAGGGGTGAGTGTGTTGGTCGTGTAGGAGTTGCTGGGGTAGAGAGGGAATTGGATCGTGGGTGGTTGGGGCGTGTAGGTAGTTGGTGGGATGAGTTGGGGAGGAGGGGTATAGGGAGGGATATTTTCAGTAGGCATGGTGGTTATGTATACAGGGATAGAGGTGATTGGGTAGTAGTGATAGATTACATGTGTGGTTATGGCAGGATGGTGAGGTGGAAGAGGATACGTTATCGTGATGGTCGGAAGGTTCGTATAGATGGGAGTGGGGGGAGGTTATTATATCCTACGGATGGTTTATTAGGTGGCAGGGGTGTAATAATTTGTGAGGGTGAGTTAGATTGTTTAGCTTTACGCAGTGCTGGTTATCGTGCTGTAACGAGCAGTGGTGGTGCGATGGGGTTCAGCAAGGATTGGGGGTGGATGTTTGGTGGGAAGGAGGTGTTTTTGATGTATGATGATGATGATGCTGGTCATCGTGGTATGGAGAGGACGTATAAAATTATAGGGGATTATTGTCGTGTAGTTGGTTGTATTAATTGGGGTATGGGTGGTGGTTACGATGTGTGTGATTACGTACGTGATGGTGGTTCAATAGATAACATTTTAGGTCATTTAGGGATTGAATACAAAATACAAAGGAGTTAATATGTGTAAGATCAACATACGTGCTATTGGTGATGGCGAGGGAATGGATATAAGCATTCGCGTAAATGGGGTTGATGCTACGAAGGGTCGTATAATAGACAAGGAGTTAAATACGGAAGATGACATGGATGCCTCTGATTTATTAGATGTGTTATTATATTTGATAACGAATGGTATGATGTTTAACATACATTTGAATTAACAATGAAGAAGAAATGTGCAACGTGTATTCATTTTAACGGGAAGCTAATGTGTAATTATCACAATTTTCCTACATCTCCAACATATTCATGTGGAGCTTTTCAACAAGTAACAAGCATGCGAATTATTAAACAAACAGAGCGAAAAACCACATCCAACAAGCTACTCAAAGACGGAGTGTTTTAAGAATACGAACACATTAAAAAGTTGAAAACTTTCACATCCATCCGTGTCGATAATCGTGAAATTCGGCACGGATTTTGTTGTTGTCTCCGCACGTCTCCGCCCCCCTTTTTTGTGGTTGCCTATTAGCACAACGTTGCTTTACGCGAAGCTTTCAAACATCTCTTGCTGTCTAAGTGTATGTGTTTTTTTTATTAGGTTCTTTTTTTTTAATACAAGAAAGAAGTTCATTTTCTTTATTAAGTAAAGTTTGTAAGTATCTGTTTTCGTTAGATTTAGGTCGTTCCACTTAACAAACTTTCTTTTATCAAGTGTTATTTATAACTCTTTGTTTTTATTACAGGTTAGCGACATCGCTTGATACGGTATTTAGGCATAGTGTATGCGAGGTTTGGATTGCAGGTTTAATCCTAATTCTTAATTGTTTTTCTTAATTCGTTGCTTTGCTTGAAGTTATCGCTTCTGCTTCTATTTAGGTCTTTTGTTAAGTAAAACACGTAATTTATTGGTTTCATTAACACTTACGTTGTTCATTTAACAAAGATTGTTTATAGGTGAAAAAAAGAAAAAAAGGCGTATGTTTGAAAACATGTCTTTTTGCTGTGTTAAGGTTTTGTGCTTTTCTTTCTTTTTTTCTTTTTTATTTATTTTTTCTTTTTTTCTTTCTTTATGTACTAATACCTGAATACAAGCAGAAGGTAATGTTATTCACTGTATGTGTTTAATTCACTGTATGTGTAATCCTGTAATTCAAGCTTTTAAGTAAGAAGAAGCTTTAATAAAGAAAAAAGAAAAGAAAAAGAAAAATATATAAAAAGAAAAAGAAAAGAAAAAAGAAAAGTTCGATTTAAGAATTCGTGTTTTTGTTTCAGGTTACTTTCTTTTCTTTTTTTCTTTGTTTATTTTCTTTTTTTCTTTTCTTAAATACCTAAATACAAACAGAAGGAAATATATTCAAGCTTTATGATGCTTGCTTTAATAAAGAAAAAGAAAAAAGAAAAGAAAATATATAAAAGAAAAGAAAAAAGAAAAAGAAACGTCGTTTTAAAAAATAACCAAAAATTTGCCCTATGTAAAATGCCAAATCAAAACCAAATTTAAAATACCCAAATTTCGCACATATTTGCCCGCTATTGAATTTTTATACCCGAACCTATATAAAACTACCTCTTGAAAAAAAACACGCCTTAAAATCGATTTATGTGCGTTTTTTGTTTTTTAATTAAAAAACGTTCATAAACGAAAAAACATTTTGAAAAGAAAAAAAAACGTTTTATTTTTGTTGTGTGTTTTGGGGGAACAATGAGGAAACGTAAATTAAATAACCATTTGACACAAGGTCTCACGAAACTTCACGATGTTTCTGTGTTGTATAGAATTCACAGGTCGCGGATTTTACGTCTTGGTGCTCTTGGGGTTGTTCCGCTTATTGTTCTTCAAGGAACGACTTACATTCCAGACGAGTTTATTACAACTGTTTTGTATTATTGTAACTTTAAATCAAGGAGAAAGTATGTTAAAAAACAGAGAGTTGCTCGAAAAGAAAGTAATCGATTGGGCTGAAGCCAGAAACATTTTTGCACAATCGAATCCGCGAAAACAATTCTCAAAAACACTTGAAGAAATTGAAGAATTAAAGGAAGCTATTGAGTTGGATGACTTCGACGCTATTGTAGATGCGATCGGAGATGTTACGGTTACGCTATGTATTCTGGCGAAGATGTATAACACCACGCTAACGCACTGCTTGTCTGTTGCGTATGAGGAAATTAAACACAGGCAAGGATTTATGCAAAATGGAATGTTTGTTAAATTTATTCCGAAAACGCTTGAAGATAAGTTCGTTATACTTGAATTCCTGTGTAAAATTTTTAACGTCGATAAGCAATTAAAGCCACGAATACAACGTACAACAGAAAAAAACAAATATGGATTGTTGCTATCTAACGCACTTTGTAACGGAATACGACCATTCGAAATAGCAAAATTCTTCGAATGCAAACAAGGTAGAATCACTTACCTAATGCGTAATCTGAGCGATATACACAAATACCACGTTATCCCACCGTTGAAAATACTAAAAGAAACATTCGAAGATTTAAACGCATTCTATTACGCAGCAAGAAGATTTCAATATACATACGAGGAGATTGGTGAAGTGCTAAACATGTGTGGCGCCTCAGTCGGACGTAAATTCGCCGAAACTCTGCTTCTAACCCCCAAAACACAGCAAGCAGTTGAGGACTACATTGAAAAAACACGCTTTAAACTACTCACCAATCTCCAAGTTAATGAAGTAAAAACAATGTTGAACACATTGGAGCAAACATATGAAATTGCAAGAAGTTAAAAAGCATTATCGCACATTGATGGATATTGTCGAATCTAAAATGTTTGACCATAAAAACAAAGAATACGCATCAGAAGAAGACGCACTGTCAAACTTTAAAGACGCATCATTCTTAACAGGATATGAACCAGAACTCGTTGCATGGTTATACGCAACAAAACATTACACTTCTATCGTGGACTTGATGAAAAAAATCTTCATCGATAACAATGAAAAAGTTTCAAACAGCCACGATTTGATTAAGGAAAAATTTACCGATATGATTGCATATCTGGTATTAATATATTGTTTAATTTATGAAAAGAGGTAAATTATGTTAGTGCAATTTGATTTAAGTATTTTAAAGGAAGCTGTTAAAAATGGGAGCAAAATGGCGAATAAAGTGCGCGCCACTCCGTTGTATTTGTCGATTGATAACGACACCTTATCGGTTAAGGTCTTTGATGCGGATCTAATGACGCAGATCTATTCATGCGAAATTCAACCGAGTGGTTGTAAGCTTGTGCTTGCTTTTGATGTGAATATTTTATCTCCGTTAGTAAATGGAGCAAAAGCAAAGTTGTTTACGATTGATGCCTTTGATGAATCGTCAAAGGTTGTATCCGTAACACTCGATGGTGTTAGCTTCAAGCTGCATTCGCTTGACCCATCTGAATTCGAGGAGCCATCGATACACGTGCCGGAAAACACAAAGCCGTTGGTATTCCGGAATGGTGAACTACGGAATATATTAAAGCGATTGAAGCCGTTTCTGTCGAAAGATCAATTTCGTCTTAGTATGCAGTGCGTAAACATGGAAATCAAGGATGGTGTAATAAAATTCTGTGCAACAGACTCTTTTAGATTAGCAACATATGAATCAAAAGTTAAATATGAAGACGAACTAAATTTAAACATACCAGAAGTAGCCATAGATGTTCTGATGTCTCTTGGGGATGAAATTGCGATGTATTTTGTTAAAGATAATGAGAATGCAGTAAGAAAAGTTGTGGCACAATCGGAGAATATTACCATTGAGTTTTTTGGTATAGCAGACAAGTTCCCTAACTACAAACCATTACTACCAGACGAAATCATATGGAAAGCACAATATGACGCACATAACATCACAGAAAAAATCGATAGTATGAACAAAGTGTTTAATATGTATTCGCCGGGTAGTATACAGAAAGAGGCAGAACGAGCTGCAGCAAAACTTATCTTTGATATTCATCAGTTCGATACAAAATTGTTGTCCGTTGGTTCTTCCGAAGAGGTTATGGCAGAAGCTACAATAATGAACGAAGTAGAAACAACAAAAGAACGCATATGTATTAATCCTTTTCATTTTATTAGTATCGCAAAGTCTATACGAAGTAGCACGATAAATAATTCCTTTATCATAGGGAAAACACGAAATCACGCACATCTTGTATTTGTAAGTTCAGATGCGGAACCAGAATGGTTGTATGTGAGTGTTCTCAAACGGGAGCAATAAATGACGAGTATACAGATGTACTCGTATGTCCTCGAAAGGGCACTGCTGTATTTGATGATTAACGGCGGATATTCTAATGTAGAAGCTGTCTTGACTGTTTTAGATGGTGAAGAAACGTATTTTTACAACGCACAACATCAGAACGTCTTTAACGTTATAAAAAAGTTATATTTAGACGGCATCCCGGTTAATCACATAACAGTTTACGAGGAAGTAAAGAAAAATATTGCATCAGAAAAAGTGCTGAAACAGCTGTTTGAAAACATAGGCAGAACATACATTGAAGACGATGCAGCATCAATAGCAATAAAAGTCAAAGATTATTTTATAAAAAGACAAATTTACCTATTTACACAACAATTGCATAACGATGCAAATAAAAGTGGTTTTGATATAATTAGCGCCTTGCATGCCCATACATCAAACGTATTGCGCAATGTTATTTCTGACAATGATGTAGATACAAAATCAATCGCAAAGACAACACGAGAGATTATAGAACGCGCGGTTCATTACGCACGTATTGGAGAATACTATGGCATCCCAACCGGATTTGCGGATTTAGATCGTATCACGGGAGGTTTGAAAGCTGGACAGTTAATAACGCTTGCAGGACGACCCGGTATGGGAAAGACTTCGTTTGGATTGTCTTTGGCAATGAACGCAGCACGCAAGCATAACGTGGCATTCTTTTCGCTTGAAATGGATAAGGAGACCATTCTCATGCGTCTTGTTGCAAACCGAACCGGAATACAGTTAAGCAAAATCATTAACGGATACCTTACAGACGAAGAATTAGCAAAAGTAACGACAGCATTAGAACAAATACCAGCGCAATGTAATATTATTATTGATGACAAAGAAGGAATTGATCTTGCAACATTAAAAGTTAAAACAAGACATTATATGCAAAAATATGGAGTAAATATGATTATTGTTGATTATCTTCAATTAATGAAAGCAAATAAGGCACAAACACGTGAACGTGAAATAGCTGAACTTAGTCTCGGTGTTAAAAATATCGCACGTGAATATAAACTGCCAGCTATAATTATGGCACAATTAAATCGCGAAGTGGAACACCGTCCAAATAAACGTCCGCAATTATCAGATCTACGCGAAAGTGGTTGTCTATCAGCAGATACGTTGATATTAACACACAAGGGATGTAAGCCAATCAAATCATTATGTGATACAGAAGATGTAACAATAAAGTGCTGCAACATAACGGATGATGGTTTTTCTGACGTTGCGCAAAACTATAAAAAGTGTTTTTCAACAGGAACAAAAAAAGTGTATAAGATTACACTGCATAACGGTTCAGAAATCAAGGCAACAGCAAATCATCGTTTTTATACTGTAAATGGATGGAAAAGATTAGACCAACTTTCTATATCTGACTACGTGTTACTCAACACACAGCAACCAATAATAGAAACAGATATTTCGGACAATGATATAGTTTTGCTCGCAGCTTATATGGCTAAGTATAACACAAAGACAACATACGATTTACCATCGGATTTCTATAAAGCAGCTTCAACAATAGAAAAATTGAATGCTTGGGATTATATTTTGAGACGTTATCGTATTATCGACAAACTTAAATTTATTCGCATTCCACTTGAATTCCATACAATGGAATTAAGTAAAAAGAAGAAGTTCATAGAAACAGTGTTTGAAGTATGCGGCGATGTTGGACGTGGACTGTTTGATGAACAGCCATCAGTATTTATAAAAATGGAATTCAAAGACAGGAATGTTGCAGTATGTGTATCATCCTTCCTCTTGCAGTTTGGAGTTTATGCAGAATTAGAGCAACGTAAAATTAACTCGCTTGTGTTTACGCTGTATATTACCGATAAGTCGTCAATCAGAAATTTTATAGAAACATTTACAATCAGCGATGAAAAAATGCAAGAACAACTTAATCGCATATACAACAACATAGAAAGCGAACATTTTGCAGACCCTCAATTTGCGACAACGAATTCATCTCACTTTATTTTTGTGCCAATTAAATCCATCAACGATAGCGGATACGCAGAAGTATTCGATATAGAGGTTCCAAGATACCATAACTTTATAGCCAATCATTTTGTAGCCCACAACAGCATAGAACAAGACAGCGATATTATAATGCTTCTGTATCGCCCTGAATATTACGATATACAGCATTACGAAGACGGAAAATCAACGGCAAACACTTGCGAAGTGATTATAGCAAAGCAACGTAACGGTGCAACAGGCTCGGTGCGACTGTATTACGATAAAGAGACAACAACATTCAAGAACCTGCACTACGATGCAGATGCAGACTTCTAAAAGAATGGCGTCAAAGAGACGCCATTCTTTTTTGACGTGGAACTTTGACAAACGAATGAAAGTACAAGGTATCGCCACGTTTGCCCACTCGAAATCCAAATGATTTAATTAAATTGGTAAAATCTTCTACTATATGTTTAGGTTGTTTTTTGCTGCGACGTATGTAAAGTTTACCCTTAATTGTCTGCAAAAATCTCAAATATGGTGTTTTGTTATCCACCTCCACCCATTCCCCATCATATGGATATAATTTTAGTCTAACATAGTCTGCACGTTGTAGTAGTTGCTGGTATTCATCGCTTGTTATTAGGCGATGTAACATTACCGGTATTGCTACAAAATCTAATAATTCGTTGTGCCAAACGGATAACGTATGTTCGCTATCTATTGGTGTATTGTATTCGTTTTTATTTACAATTGTCCATCCCTTGCCATGATGCACCATTAAATATATTCGTAATGTAAAAAGAGCGGATATTAACTTTGATATTTGATAGAAGTTTAAAAATTTACGTCTTCTACTTTTAGGTGAAGGTTTGTATTTGATAAAGTCTTCTAAGTGTTCCGTAAAAGGAGATAATGTTTTTAATATTGTAATTGCATCTTGAATTGTAACAAGTTGTTTCCAATTCCAATGTAGCTTATTCGAGATGTCCATATGTTACCTTTAATCGTTAAAAACATAAAATCATGGAGCAATATATAAAAATATTTGTAAAATTCAAAATTAATCATTATCTTTACATTATGAGTGATCTATCTAAGCATATCGATAAGAATCTTGCGTTACCGTTACCAGAAAACATAACGGTGGATGATTTAATGATGGCTGGAGATATTATCATCGGAGAAAGTCTTGTGTCGTTACGTAACTTAATTAAATCAAACGAAGATCCAAGTTTAACGATAAAGGCATTCAATTCAATCGTCGGTATGCAAAAATATCTCTTAGCACGCAAGAGTTCAATGGTTAAGCAAGATGAATTGATAGATGATCTTGGGGATGTAATTAATGAAGTTGAGTGATTACATCAAGTTACAAGAAAAACAATTACAAGCTGCAAAGTATATAGGACGTGGTTATAGAATATTCTTTGGTGGAAGTCGTGGTGGCGGTAAAACGCATCTTGCTTTAGCTGTAGCAGTGTTATCTGCAAAACGTTATCCGGGACTTCGCATAATGATAGTAAGGCACACAATGCCGGAGTTGTTAGAGAATTTTGTCGTGCCACTAACGCAAAAATATCCAGAACATATATTCAAATATAGATACAGAGTTGTAGATAAGGTAGCAGTTTTTGATAACGGTTCTCGTATTATCTTTAAGGCTATTGAAAATGAAAACGACACAAAGAAAGTTCAAGGTGTAGAATATCAACTCCTTATTATAGACGAAGCGCCAAATTTTACAGAAAGCGTATTATTTAAATTATACGGTTCGTTACGTCGGAACGTTATACAAAAAAATTTTATACCAACAGTATTGATGACAGGCAATCCGGGTGGAGTTTCCGATAGGTATTTCAAAACACGATTTATACGCCCAGACTATAACCAATGGACAGAAGGTGAACTTGCAATCAAAGATAAATTTGTGTTTATCCAAAGCCATGTTTCTGACAATAAATATATCGGTGAAGAGTATGTAAACAATCTGAAATCATTGCCAGAGCATTTATTCGAAGCTTGGTATAACGGTAATTGGGATGTGTTTGAAGGAATGTTCTTTGCGGAGTTCTCGGTTGAAAAGAATGTTATAGCACCATTTGAGATTCCGAAAGATTGGAATCGCGCGGTGGGTATGGATATAGGCTTTACCGAAAAACATCCAACAGTAGCAGTATGGGTGGCGCAAAATCCAGAAACGCAGGAACTATTTGTGTACAAGGAATATTCTGCCGTTGGATCTATTATGCAGTACATATATGACATGAGAGATTTGCTTAAAGATGATGACAACGTTATTGTGTTTTTAGATCCGTCTGCTTGGGGTAACCAGAGAAAATACGACGACGACAGATCGCCGGCGATGATGATGCTCGAAGCAGGAATACCTGTGGTGCGTGCAATAAACGACAGAGTTAGTGGTTGGCGTATATTAAAGGCGTGGATGGCAGATAAAATGAAAATATTTGATGTATGTCCCGGATTGATTACCACATTGCCAGCACTGAAGTACACATCATACGGAAAAGGAGCAAAAGAAGATTTAGATACAAGAATGGAAGACGACTATGCGGATGCATTGCGTTATGCCGTTGTTAGTGGTTTTGGTTATCCTGTTGTAGATCATGATGAGCCTGTTGTCTATCATGTGAAACAAATAACACAAAGAGGAGAAAGAATTACGCATAAAGAGTGGGTAGATATGTTTAATTACGCAGAATATTAACGGTGGTCTTATGTTTAAAATAGAACCTGTTGTGCAGCTTGAATTATTAAAACACGAAGATGATAACGATGTTATATCGGCTGTGCGAAACGATATAGAACAAGTTAAAAATGTGTTTGACGATATAAATGCAGCAGCAAGAAGAAATTACGATTTCTATTATGGTCGTCAATGGAGTGAAGAAGAAATTGAAGCGCACGAAAGACAGAAACGCATTCCATATGTATTAAACGAAATAAAACATAAAGTTGATCATCTGGTTGGTGTGCAAATGCAAACACGATTAGATGTTAAAGTAGTTGGACGCGAACCGGGAGATCAACAAGCAGCTGAATTATTGACACATTTGATTAAATGGGTCTCGCAAGTAAATGATTTAGACTACATAGAAACGGAAGTGTTTAAAGATGGTATTATTGGTAATGTTGGATGGGCTTGCGTATACTGGAGTAATGAAGACGTAATGTATGGCTATCCAAAGATTGAAGTGGTTCCATATAACGAAGTCTATTACGATCTAAATGCGAAAAAGAGAGATTTGAGCGATGCCAGATGGATGGCGCGTCGTTCATATATAACAAAAGCCGAAGCTAAGGAAAAATACTCTTGGATAGAAAAAGATATTGATGATTTGCATCCTGTCGCAGAAACGTATCCGGCTTATGCAAATTATCCGACATATCACCAAGAACGTGTTTACGGAAAGACAAATCCATATAACAGCCATGATAGAGAAATTGTTGAGGAAATAATTCATTATGAAAGAGTTAAAGTTTACAAATATTACGTGATAGATGATATTCGTGGAGACATACAGAAATTCAATACGCGTAAAGAGGCTGAGGATTACTTAGATGGATTGGTTGAGGCATATAGCGAAGAAGGAATATCTATAATCAACGATGATGGTACCCATAAAGTTTTTATAGGGACAGCAGAACAGGATCAAATAAAGCAAACTGTTGTAGTTGGAGACTTGTTGGTTATTAACGAGATAACGATTTTACCAGACTTCCCGTTCGTTGCGTATTTCCCCAATTTTTCTCACGGCGAGTTTCAGTCGTTTGTTGAAGCGCTTATCTATCCACAAATCTTAATAAATCGTTCATTTAGTCAATGGGATTACATCTTAGGTGCTTCACACAAAAACGTTGTTACGGTAATGGAATCATTGTTGAGACGCGGTTGGGATGTGGAGGCTGTTAGACGTGAAATATCGAAGACGGTTCCTGTTATACCTGTGATGACACATGGTGCAATTAACTCAATACCTAACAATCCTGTAAATCCACAGATATTCCAAAATATAGAGTTTGGCATTGGACGTATGCAGGATTACGCAGGTGGTCGCAACTCACTTGGATTAACAGAAAGTGCTGCGGAAAGTGGACGTGCTGTTATAGCAAGGGCTGAACAAGGCGGTGTTGCGAAATTACCATTGTTCGATGCATTACGTTTTTGGAGATTAAAACTTACAGAGCGTATTGTTTGGTATATCAAAAACTTTATGACGCCACGACAAATTATCAGAATTATAGGAGACGACAAAGATGTGCAATATGTAAATTTAAAAAATGAATTATTAGATACGCTCGAAGATGCAAAAGTCGATATAATAATCGATGAAGCAATCAAATCGGAAACAATGCGTGAACGCTATTTCCAACAAATGCTACAATTGTCTAATTTGATGCAGTTGCCACCAGAAATTACGATGTCTATACTACTTGAATATTCGTCTATTCCAGAAACAAAGAAAAACGAAATCAGACAACAATTAACATTCTACACAAAATACATGGAGATGAAAGCGAAAGATGCCGAAGAACAAAAACTCGCTCTGCAAGTAGAACGAGAACTCAAAAAACAAACAATGAAAGATGCTAAGCGTCTCGGTGAACAACTTGCTGCAGCAAGCGAAGACATCAAGCGTCAAGCAAAAGAGGTGCAAACAAAAATGAAGAATTTACAAAAAATGCAGCAGAAAGCACAAGAGGAGCAAATGAAGGACGCTCTCCTTATGCAATTATCACAACAAAACGGAAGCCAAGACCAACAAAATTTTAACTTGCAAATGTAAAAAGTATTAATTATATTATGTATTATCAAGAGGAAGGATTATGAATTTAGAGTATGGTATCGAACAAGAAGAAACATTGTTCGAAAATGAAATGCAAGAAGACGTTGCATCAGATGAAAATGTAGAATACGAAGAGGAGCATGAGTATGCAGAAGAATACGAGGAAGAAGAAAATGTAGAGGAAGAACAAGAACAAGAAGACGAACAAGAAGATCTGTCGCGATATAAACCGATTATAGATCTACTTGGCAAAGATGATGAGTTGCGAGATATAATGACCTATCGTAGCTATGGTTACACTACCGACCAAATTGTTGATGGATTGTTCTTGCAACGACATCCAGAACTGCATGATATTATACGTAATTATTATGCAAATCAAGGCATGCAGCATCAAACGGAGGATGACGACGATGAACAGCCACCAGAATTTGAAACATACGAAGAAGAAGTTCGCTATTACGCTAAAAAAGAAGCCGACAGAGCTCTTAAAAAAATACTTAGCGAGCTTGGTCCGAAAGTACAGGAGTTGTTGAATAAACAACAACAGATCGAACAGCAATCAAGAATGGCTTATATTTACAATGTAAATAACAATGCGCTTGAAAATGCTTTAAACGAACTTGGCATGAGTGGAGATGAACTCACGCAAGAAGACATAAAAGCGATAGCGAAGAACTTAAAAACATTATATCCCGGGGTAGATTTTAAATCTGTAATAATGACACCAGAGCAAGCGAGAATTGTGCTATCCGCATCATTAGGTCATAAACAAAGACGAAGTGGCAGCACAAAACAATTAGTAAAACAGCAACTTCTACCAAAAATACAGCCAACCGGACGAACAGTTAAAGGTCAGCAATCGACACGTGAGGTTATAGACGGGTTGTCGAAAAGTGAAAGATTAAAGAGATTAATGGATTTGTAATATTAAATGGAGTAAAACATGTATAGAAACATTATAAGACCCGGAGTAAGAACTTCGACAACAATCAATCCGAGAGCATTAGAAGAAGATTTTTCGCAAAAGATACGTGTTCTCGAACCAAACGCAACGCCACTTATTACATTAGGACAGTACATGGGACGTGGTGCAAAGCCAAAAAGCCATAAAGTGCAAACAATACAATACGACGTTTTCAATCATTTTGACTTTTGTAATGAGGTAGTTGTTGGAACTGGACAATGGGCTCGTTTTGCAAAATTGCGTCTCACACAGCCATCGCGTCCAGATGTCAAGAGCACAATGCCATATTATCCGCAGGATAAATTCTTTATTGTTCCAACAGGTCAAGTGGTAGAAGTTGTGATGACGCCAGATGCTTCGATGACACGAAGTGTGGATAATCAATCTGTATATGAGTTACCATCAACATTAACAAACGTTGGAACAGGCGTTTCAAGAACCTGTGAAGCTGGATGTGTAATTGTTAGAACAATCGAACCTGTGCCATTTACAGCATTCAGCACTGGTGATGTAATATTTCTCGGTAGAACGATTTACGAATCGCAACGCATCGAGGCAATGCCGTTACAGCGCGATTACTACTATGACTGTAACTTTGTGGAGCACAAAGAAGCTGTTTTACAAATGACAGAGGATCAAAAAACATTCATCGCAACGAAGGGAACTACACCAGATTGGAATTTCCAGCAAAACGAGATGATTAGAGAATTTAAGTTGAGCGTCGAACACTCGATGATGTGGGACGAGAGAGCATTTGATGGCACAATTCCGGGAAGACCAAAACGACACATGCGTGGATTATACAATGCGATACAAACTAATGTAGCTTATTATAATCCAGATTCGACGGATGATTTTGAGGCGTTGTTTAAGAATTTCTGTTTTGATATGGCATTCCGCTACAACCCGAATGGGCAAAAGAAAATCGGTATATGTGGAGGGCGTTTCTTAATGAGGTTCAATGATGCGTTTGGTAATTTCAGACGCATGGATGGAGCAGCGCCAAGCGATAAAAAAGCTGGATTAGATTTAGATACATACGTATTACCGGGTGGGTTTGAAATTAAACTTGTACGTAGTGAATTATTACAGCAAAACACAGCACTTGAAAACTGGTGCTTTGTTATCGATCCAGCAGAAATGGAACAACGTATTGTGAAAGATTTCACAACTAAAATGTATAGCTCGCCAGACGATCGTGATGTTAAATTGATGGTCGAATGGCAAGGGACTATCGCATGGCATATCGAACAAGCAAATGCATTGTTAAGAACTATATAAGAGGTATAAAATGAGATACGCATCAAAACATGCCAACTTGGCTTTATACACAAAAAAGGGGAAATCCAAATATCGTTTTACACAAGGCGTATTGGAATTAGGCAGTGGCAAGACGATAGATACAACGGATCTGCAAGAGGTATTTCCTGACCTTACAGGAGATGCGAAATATGGTTTAGGTGTATTGTTTGTCGAAGCACCAATCTTAGAAACAAACTCCGACCAAATAACGGATAACAGATGGTATGAGGTCGTTCAGGGCGAGGTAACTTACAATGGCAAAAAGTACGTTGCAAGCCAAAAAGTATTTGTAGAAGATAAAACAAAACTTAGTGGTACCGGTAAAATAGCATTAACATTCGAAACGAATGATTACAACGATATGAGGGAAGAAGCGTTTAAACTACAACATTTACTTGTTGGCGATGAAGTTACTGGGTACCATAGCTGGGATAAAGGTGGTTACGAGCCACGTAATACACTTGATGAAAATGGTGTTGGATATGTTCGCAAATCATAAAGGAATAACAAATGGCTAAATTAACAGAGATTGAAAGTGTAAGACAAACAGATAAAAATATCGAGGTCGTCGTGAAGCAGGTCGATTCGCGACGACCAGGTATTCTTCGCAAGCATATAGCTGAATGGATGGAGGGTGATAAGAAACAGGTTGTATTTTTATCTTTGAAAAAAGAAGCAATGTTTTTTATCACAGAGAATGAATACGTACAGTTTAAAAACAACATATTTCGAACAAATGTTGATAAATGTATCGAATACTTACGAGATCATCCGGCATACAATATCGAATTATTTGAGAATGATTTCCCGCAACACATTAAGCAGAAATTTGAAAACGATAAAAAATATATAACCAGAGATCCAGAAGAATACGAGTAAGGAGTAACATATGGTTACTAAGACACGAAAAGATGTCTCGGCAACAAAAGATGTAGCCAAAAACAAACGTAGTGAAGAATACAATCGTGCTGTTGTAACGGTGCGACAAAATCAAAAAGAAAAAGAGTTGTCGCAAGGATTGATGTCGCAAATGTTGCTACAACAGCAAATTGAAACCAGCAAACAGGCACTTATGGATCTGGTAGCAAAGATTGATTTGCAGCAACGTATTTTGGAAAATAAAATGAAAGTGATGGATCAATCCATGCAACAACAGGCATCACCGACAATTCAGGCACCAGCTGATTTAATGAATATATTGAGCGGGAGCGCGGCTGCACTTGGTCCATCGCAACCACCGGGTATGCCACCGGGAGCGGGTGGAGGACAACCAGATGCTCAGGGTGGAGGTGGTCAAGGCATACCACCGGGTATACCACCGGGTATACCACCGGGTATGCCACCGGGTATGCCACCGGGAGCGGATGGAGGACAACCGGATGCTCAGGATGGAGGTGGGGGAACTTTTATGCCACAGCCACCGGTGATGTAGAATGAATGGGGATGTGCTTGCAAATAGAGTTCGTCTAATTTTAAGAGATACGCAATCTCCAGCGGATCAGGGTTTGTTCTGGAGCGATATGGAGATTGCGTTAGCTTTAAATAATGCGCAGGCAATATTTGTGAATGCATCTCTCAGACTTGGATTGAGTTATTTGTTGGCTGGTTTGAATGTTACAACAGGTTTTGTAACACCGCCTGCTACAGGATGGATACCATTACCAAACAACTATTTGCATTATGTTTCAGCAATGGTTGGAACTGATCAGTTTCAGGTTGTAGCACGTGTGTATCAAGGTGCGACAGCGGAGGTATTTAGAAATTCTAATGTTGCAGGTGTATTTATAGTGGGCAATCAATATCGTGGTATATTAGGCAATGATACGAATACAGGTGTTATATTAAATTATTTTAGGACGCCTTCATATATTGGTTTGACATCTTTGGGGGATAACATTAATCGTCCGGATTTTAATGTTCAGGATTTTGATATGTATATATATACAGATATTATTGCAACGCACGCAGCAGTATTGCTTGGATTTAAGGAAATACAAACACAACGTGATTTTAAATTTATGAAGCATATATTTAGTTATTATAGCATATTTCCTAAAAGGTTAGTGAGTTTATTAAAAGATTTAGATATTGCAAAAGCAATTATGGATTCGTTATTAAAACAGCAGGAGAGTTAAATGAAAAAGAAACCAAGAGGCATCAGAGTTGATGCGATATATTACAAGAAGTTTGTAAAACCAAAGCAGGCAGAGCCAGACAGCAAAGACGAGGAAACTGTCGAGCCAAAGGACGATTTGCTTGAAGCTGACACAGAGAGAGACAAAGAGTTTGATGATATTGTCAGAGATTTCAAAGACCTAATAGAGCGAAATAATTCGGTTGGTCTTTCGCCGTTTGCGGATGATGCTGAAGCAGATATCGCAAAATCCAGTACTGGCAAACGCATTAAAAAACGCTTAAAAAAGGAAGATGCCGAGCAAGAAGACAACGACGAACAATCTCCACCAGAAATAGAGCCAGTGGAGGACTTAGAGGAGGATATGGACGAGTTTAGCGAAGAGCCAGAACGTAAACGCAAACGCAAACGCAAAAAATCAGAGGATAAGTCTTGGGTTAGCAAAATATTTGACTTGTTAAAATGACGGCAGCCGAAGTATTACATTCTGTGCGTATGTTGTTAGATGATGGGTTATTGTGGTATTTTACATATCCAATGATTAACAGTCTAATTAATCAAGCACAGATGACACTAATAGACAGGTATCACGGTCTCGATGACGAGCGTGCATTGAGACCGCTGTATGTATATGATACAAATTTGCCAAATGACGGGATTTTAACAGCACAGTTGTTGTATCCTCGTGCTGCTCGTGTTTTAGTCAATGGCGACGAAGATGCTTTTAGTTGGGTAGCTGAATATCTAACATACGATGTATTCATAAATTACAACAGTCCCGGTGTAATTTACAATACTCCAATGCCACGCAGTGTTTATTGGACGTATTACAAAACGCAGGATGTAAATGGTAATTATGTAACGCAAGTATTGTTTTCAGATCCGCAAGGTAATGCGACATGCAATGTGTTGTATATACAGGTGCCTCCATTATATGATTATCAAGTAAATGGATTGGCATCTAATGGTGGACCACCAGTCGGTTTGAGTTTACCGGAAGAGTATCATCCGGAAGTAGTGTTATTAGCAGCTGAATTAGCAAACAATATTGATGTTGGCGAAATGGAACGCGGCGCATCGTTTGATACAAAAGCTGGCGAGAAATTACCAATTCAAGGTCTTAGGATATGATACAATATAATAAATACACCGTTCAGCAATTGTTTGATGAAGTAATATTGCGTTTGGGTGAAAATAGAAATGCGGAGAATATTGACTATTTAACAGTTGCTTATTATCTAAATGAAGCACTTGAAGAAATAATGATAAATTTTTATCCAATTAAAGATTGGGCATTCTTTACTACTATACTTGTTGCGAATCAGCAATTTTTATCCCCACGTTTTATTAAGCCTGTTAGACTTTTGTTATCTGCAAACGGGCAACCACCATATGTAGAGGCGAGAAAGATTGATGTTAGAGAATGGTATTCGATTATTAATCGGGATATGAGGCAATTTTGGAATATGGGTACATACGACAATCCTGTTTATATGATATGGGGGAATGTAATATATCTTTATCCGACCAATTTTTGGAATGCAGACGATGCCACGCAGGGAAATGTGAGTGGTGTATTAGATTGTTATATGTTTCCAGTACGCGTATTTAATCCAAACAGCATGTTAAATATTCCATATGAATTTGAGGAGTTGTTGCTATTGTTGGCATTAGAAAAAGTCGTAACGCGTATATTACCAATGGCACAAAAGCCAAAATACTTACAACAAATTACAGCGCAAAAATCAATCTTTATACAGCAATATTTGTCAAGCAGACATGCAGAAAAGCGCCATCTCGCATCGTTTGTCGCACCAGAAGTGCCACTTGTTCCTGCGCCAGCTGAGGCTGGTGAGTTACAGTCGAGGTTATCATGACGGTAAGAGAATACATTGATAGTGTCAAGCTCAGATTGCAACGCATTGGAATTACAAGGACGCTGAACGATGCGTTGATTTTAAATTACATAAACAAGGCGCGTCGTAATGTTCAGGTCGAAACACTTGGGCTTTTTGAGAGCAGGTATGGACGAAGAGACGTTTTTCAATTAAATAACATTGCTTTGGATCAGGATGATTCGAATACGCATTTATATTATCAAAACACTCAAATAAACGTTGTGCGTTTTCCTCTGCCGGTCGATTATATAGATATAGCAACGTTATGGCTTGTTAGGCAAGATCAAAATAGTTTCGTTTACAGAGAAGCACGTAAAGTTAATAAACGTGAATTCTTTAATGTAAGGAGCCATTGTTTTAATATGCCGACATCCGATAGACCGATTTACGCATTAGAAACAAAACAGTTCGACGTAAGAGGTTCAGGCGGGAATATTTGCTATTTATCTGCTGGTGCAACTGATATATCGAACGCTTCAGTCGAAATATATGCTGTCGTTGCATTACAAGATTTTGACCAATGGGATGAACAGGAATTAGTTCTTAGCCCGGATTTGGAAGAATATGCTGTTAAACAGGCAGTGTTGTATTGTTTAAATGATGTTGAATATTTAGAAATAAAAGATATATTGTTAGCCGAACTCAACGAATATAAAAACATGTTAATGACAAACTACAAGATTAGCAAAGACCAGCCAATAGAGATATTACCAAGTCAGGAGGCACCATAATGGCAAGCACTTTTGCTGAATTATATAGCGATTTCTTAGATCAGGCGAAGGTTTATACTGAAAAATTAGACGTTACAGAGTTATCCTTCATGCGTATGTTTACACGAGGTATGCAGATTTTTCAACGGGAATCGTTATATGTCGAGCGAACAGTCGTATTAAACAGACAAAACGTAAATGGACAAAGCGTTTTTATTGTTCCTGAAGATCTATTACTCATTAAGGACGTAAGAAACCTGATAGATGACGGCGAGGGTAGATTTACCGAAGAGATTTTTTTATTGCAGGAATTTGGGCAGTTTAATCGTAACAAAGATAAATGGGAACGTGGTTATCTTGAAACTCCAACAGACTATGGAATGCGGATACCACACAAACGAAGCGCATATGATGGCAGAGGTAGTCAAGTAAGAATGTGCACGATATGGCAACGTGAGCTAATTACGTATCCAGAATTTGACGGAGATCAATTGTGGTTATGGTATTATCCTGATATACATGCTATATCGCAAAACTCTCCACAATGGACAGCGTGGTTTCCGTATGATCCTAATTTTATGAATATGTTCAGAACATCTTCTGTAACTGACGTATTAAAGCCATTCGAGAGAGCGTTCTTAGAGTATGCATTGTCAGATTTTATACGCAGTAAAGGTTCAGCAAATTACGCTGTATATCAAAAGAATTTTGAATCGGAAATACAAAGGGCAATAGAAACTAAGCCCACATATTATCGTGAGGGTGTCGCATCATATATGTTCGCACCATACAGTTAGTGTTTGGAAATTAGCAAAAAAAGTGGTAAATTACATAGTCAAGAGCGAGTAAGCCGATGAGTTACAATAAATTTGAAATCAATGCATTTGAAGGTCTAAACGCAGCCATTGCTCCTACACTTATCAAGGATTCGCAAGCGCGTGATATATTAAATTTCAGGATGGAAAAAGTAGGTAAACTTGTAACTCGGAATGGATATATATATGGTTTATTTTCGAAGCATCGTCCGATGTTTCTCGGCGAATTACCACCTAATGAAAGATTTTTCGAAAACAATGGTATAGTTGGCATAGGAGAGCTTGTATTAAGCGAGCGATGGGATGCAATAGATACAGATAGGTTGATGGTTTATGCGATACGTAGTCTGTCAGCAGACGAGATATTTAGTGAAAAAAACGCTAATGCTATTGAACACGATCCTTTATATCGTAACAATGTAATGGGGGAAAAGACAAAAAATCATTATATGACGTTTTTATTTTCTCCAATTACGGGACGTTTTGCAAACTTGTTGTTAGCTAACAATCAATTGGTGGCAAATGTGGCGGATGCAATCGACTTTGATATGACTGTTGATACGAGACCACAAGGACGTTATGAAAGCAAAAGACGTTTATTTGCACCAAACAGACAGTTACCAGAAGCTACACCAGATACACAAAATGCAATTAGCAATGCAACGTTTAACAACGGGCGTGAAGACCATTGGATACGTCATTACATCTCAACAACAGAATACAGGCATCAGATGATTGTCTCCGATAAAATAAACGGAGACATGATTATTGAAGATGAGTTCAACAGATACATACCGGACGAGCAGTTA
>Ga0209409_1001282_pt1 | contig 21970 bp, 18 predicted proteins | sample AD_JPNMR1_MetaG_FD_184424 | JGI IMG/M metagenome (GOLD analysis project Ga0209409, IMG submission 184424) | Active sludge microbial communities of municipal wastewater-treating anaerobic digesters from Japan - AD_JPNMR1_MetaG (SPAdes) (version 2) | ecosystem: Engineered > Bioreactor > Anaerobic...
AAGATATATTGTTTCGGTCCAGAAGATGGAAATAAATATGAGAGAATAGATGGGGATAGTAGGATTCATCTGTATCTGTCAAAACAGGATTACAGATTCTTGAAAAAGATACATGCTGATCTTAATTTTTTTAGCATGGGGGCTTTAATGAGGAGAATTATCCTACTTTTTTTACAAGAGTATGATAAACTTGGCATTACCGGGGTCGAGATGAAATGCAGTATAATAACATTGAGGTTATTCTTGAGGCTAACAAAGATTAAAAAGTGGAATAAGAGCAGAGAATTATCCCACTTTGAAGGCAATACCACGCCATTTTACAAGGCAATCTACAACGATTGCTACCAGGTAATAGGTTTTGAGACATACTTTTGAAAAAATTTATTTCAAATTATACAAAAAAAATAAATTAGCCTATTACAATCTTTTCTCAAACAAAATTAACCATGGGATAATTCTATCTTTTTATCTGATTAAAAAAATAAAATTGTATTTAATATAAATTTGTATTTTATTTTTATTTGCAAAAATATAAAATATATCTTATAATTATTTAGAGAAATAATTTAAGCAAGGAGGTAATAGAAGAGATAAAAATATATGTTTAGTAAGAAAAACGACTCTCTTAAAAAAGGATTTCTAATTAATTTTTTGTCATTTTCAACTATACCATTGATAATTGTGAGTCTTATTATATCTTTTGTTATAAGCAATTCAATCATTAAAAATGGCTATAGAGATAATTATAGATTAACTAAAATTCTTAAATATGAGACAGAATATTTTTTGGAAAGCTCTATAATAAAAGCTAGATCTCTGTCGGCATTAATAGAAAATAAAATTATAGATGAAAAAATTATAAATGATTTTATTAATTTTTTTATAAAAAATGAAATAATATTTAAATCAATTAAAATAGCAAATAACGATGGTATTATTAAATTCACAGCGCCTTATAAACCGGATCTAATCGGTAATAATATATCAACATCTTTTTTAAAAAATTTAGATAATAATATTCAATGGACAAATACTTTTCTTTCTAATATTGACTATTCACCAAATGTAACACTTGGATTTAGGGGAAAAGATTTTATATACATATCAGAACTTAACTTATCTTATCTTTTAAATTTTATAGAGAATATAAATGTAGAAAAAAATAGTTATGCCTTTATAATCGATAGAGACAATACATTCATTGCACACAGTGATATAAAAAATGTAAAACTAAGAAATAGCCTTGAATACAAAATTAAAAGAGGATGTAGTTCCGAATGGAATGGCTGCTTTGTAATGATAGATGATAAAGAATATTTATTAAATCTTGAAATAATAAATTCTACTAACTGGTATGTTGGAATCATTAAGCCCAAAAGCGAACTATATAAGTCTATTTTTAAATCAGGTATAATAATAATAATAGGGACATTAATATCTTTTGGACTGGCATTAATTTTTTCTATATTAAGGGTAAGAACTATTTTAAAACCAATAGAAATTTTAACTCAAAATTCCAACGAAATAAGTAAGGGAAATTATGATATTAAATTTACAGAGAGTGATTATAAAGAAGTAAATGAATTATCTAAAAGTTTTACAATTATGATAGATGTTGTTAAAAATAGGGAAGAGCAGTTAAAGAAAAATGAAAAAGAGATAAAAGATCTATTCAATCATCTTCCAATTGCTGTTGCTATATTTACTCAGGATGGTAAGATTATATTTTTTAATATCAAATTCAAAGAACTATTTGATCCAAATCATATCAATTTATCAATGGATGAATGGCTTGAGATTTTTTATAATCATAATACTTATAAAGAAGATATTTTAAAATTGATATTAGAAAATATAGATAAATCAAGTAAAAATTTGTTTTATACTATAGAGACACAAAAAATTAAGGCATTAAACAATGAAGAAAAGGTAATCGATATAATATTTTGTTTTTTTAACAATAACTTAATTTTAAACTTTATAGACATTACAGAAAAATATATTCTAACAGAAAAATTAAAATCATCTCTTAATGAAAAGGAACTCTATCTAAAAGAAATTCATCATAGAGTTAAAAACAATCTTCAAATAATAAATGCCTTATTAAATTTACAAAAAAGAAAATTAACAGATGATGAATTAATTAATATTTTTTCAGAGACACAGAATAGAGTCTTATCAATGGCAATTGTCCATGAAGAACTTTATAGATCTACAGATTTGGGTAAAATTAATTTAAAAAATTTTATAAATACCATTGTAAACAAGATATTTAGAAATTATCAATTAAATAAACCAATCCTATATAAGAATATATTATCTGATATACTAATTACCATAGATATTGCTATTCCATTAGGCCTTATAATAAACGAAATTGTATCAAATTCTTTAAAATATGCCTTTAATCAAATGAATCATGGAGAGATAAATATAAAATTAGAACAAAAAGAAAATAGTATAATATTAAATATCTTTGATAATGGCTGTGGTTTACCAGAAAATTTTGATATAGAAAAGACCGACTCTCTTGGCATGAGCCTTATTTATAATCTTACAAAACAGATCAAGGGAAAACTAGAACTTATAAATAAGGATGGAGTGAAATATATAATAACAATACCAATTTGATTTAAAATTTTTTGACCAAGATAAAAAAGAGAGACTGTTTTGGCCATGAGGATTATAATTTTTAAGAAAGAATAGATGTAGGGGATCTATTCTTTTTATATTTCAAAAGAGGAATATAGTTTTTTTAAAAAAATTCATTCTGATCTTAATTTTTTTAGCATTGCCAAATTAGGACAATTCTAAGATATTCATTGGAATATGAGATAATGGAGATTATCCATTAAATATTATATGGATATATTTTATTATTTTTTCATGCAAAACTCATTTAAGAGTAAGTATGCCAATTTTAAGAATCAATCTAAAAATAAAATCTCTCTTTTTTTAGAGGCTATTATTATCCTAAATATAAATTATAAAGTGCATAAAAAAGTAGGACAATTGTCTTAAATTTAAAAACAAAAAATAAATTTTAGTTTTTATAGATATAATAATTTTTATTCATTATCAATTTTATTTTTCTGAAAACTAAATGGTTTGATAATAAATATTCTATAATTTAAATATTCTGTATAAAATAAAAGTATACTTTTTTGAAAAATAATTTAAATTTTCTTGACAATTGACCATATAGTCAGTTATAATAATAATTACAAAAAATATAAAAGATGGAGATTTTTTTATGTATGATAATTTAAAAACATTGATAGAGGTTATTTATAATTCTCAAAAGACATTTGGTGATAATGACTTTTTAAAATATCGAGAGAGTAGTAATTCACCCTTTAAGTCAATTACTTTTAATCAATTTGTAGAATTTATGGAATCAATGGCAGCCAGTCTTTATGATCTTGGAGTAAGAAAAGGTGATAAGGTAGGTATTGTTTCTGATAATCTTTACAAATGGTTAATAATAGATATGGCTATTTTATCATTGGGGGCCGCCGATGTGCCAAGAGGTTCTGATACTCATAAAAATGAACTTGCTTATATCCTTGAACATTCTGATGCTAAATTTTGTGTGGTTGAAGATCCAGAACAGGCTGATAAGGTTTTATCAATATCTGAGAATATCAAAAATATAAAAGATATTATTCTTTTAACAGGAGATCTAAAAGATATAAAGAATCCAAATCCAAATAATATTAGATTTCATCATTTTGATGAATTACTTGAAAAAGGTAAAGAATTAAGAGAGTCTCTTAAAGATGAATTAAAGAAGATAAGAGATTCTGTAACAGAAAATGATCTTGCGACAATTATCTACACATCCGGTACAACCGGCTTACCAAAAGGAGTAATGCTTCTTCATAAAAATATTATGCAGAATCTTCATGCTATGCCAGAGGTAGTTCCGGTTGTTCCCGGTAAAGAAAGATGGCTTTCTGTTCTTCCAGTATGGCATGTTTTTGAAAGGACAGTTGAATATTGTGTTATGATAACAGCCGGAGTTTTAGCATATTCTAAACCAGTTGCTAAATATCTTCTCCCAGATCTTGCTGAAATTAAACCAACATATATGGCATCAGTTCCAAGAATATGGGAGGCATTATATAATGGAATTGTCGCAAATGTAAAGAAAGGTTCAGCCGTTAAAAAAATAATGTTTAATTTTTTTATCTCAATAGGCCTTATCTTTACCAAAGCCAAAAGAGTCTTTTTAGGCTGGAATCCATTATTTAAAAAAGAATTCTTTCTTATTAAATTCTTTAAAAAAGTTGGTGCTTTATTTGTTATGTTTTTATTGTTTGGTTTCGATTTATTAGGCAATATTCTTATATATTCTAAAATAAGAGATAAAACCGGTAATTGTTTAAAAGGACCAATATCTGGTGGTGGGGCATTACCAGAGTATATTGATAACTTTTTTTCTACTATAAAAATTAATATACTTGAAGGATATGGATTAACTGAGACTTCTCCTATCGTAGGTGTAAGGGATTATTATAGGCCAGTTGCAAGAACAATAGGTAAACCATCACCCGGGGTAGAAGTAATGATCGGAGATGATAACTGGAATCCATTACCAAATCAACACGAAAAAGGAGTTGTTTATATTAAAGGGGATCTTGTAATGGCTGGCTATTATAAAAATAAGGAGAAGACGGATGAAGTTATAAAGAATGGCTGGCTTAATACAGGTGATCTTGGGAGACTAACAATTACTGGAGAATTACAACTTTTAGGAAGAGCAAAGGATACAATTGTCCTACTCGGTGGTGAAAATGTAGAGCCAGCACCAATAGAGGATAAACTTCTTGAGGATCCATTAATCAGTCAGGTTATTGTAGTAGGTCAGGACAAAAAGACTCTTGGTGCTTTAATTGTACCTGCAAAGGAAAACTTAGAAGAGTTTGCAAGACTTCATGGTATTCACTATTCATCATTTGAAGAGTTATGTAAGAATAGAATAATTATTGATAAGTTTGCAAAAATTATAAAGCATAGAATAAGTCTGCAAAATGGTTTTAGAAATTTTGAAAAAATAAGTTGCTTTGAATTACTACCAAATCCTTTTGAGGTTGGAAAAGAATTAACAGCCTCTTTAAAAATGAAAAGAAATGTAATATTTGAAAAATATAAAGATCTTATTGAAAATATGTATAGAAAGATGGGAAATTAAAAAAAATATATTGACTTTTTATCATACCTCCCTTCTTTAGGAAGGGGGGATATGATAAAATACTATTACTGTGCATTGTATTAAAGCCCCCTAATATATGCCAAAAAGTTTTTAAATTGTAAATAATAATTTTTTTTCATATCAAAAATTCCAGTAATAGTGGCAATCTATCAAATTTAAAAGTGATAATCTAAATTTCCTCTTTGCCTGTTTTAAAGTTAATAATAACATTTCACGGACAAAAAAAACTTTAGTTCAGGTCTGTCCCTGTTGATTGTGTATTTAATATAATAGGCAGCCCCTTTTTTTAATATTCTATTTCTCCTCATCAAAAATACCTCAATAAAAAAATATTTCTATATATTAATCACAAATTTTTTACAAAAATTCATGATCGCTGAAAATGATTAAAATAATATTACTTCTTATTTTTTCAGCAGGGATACTTGAAATAATTCCAGCAAAAATACTGGCATAACTTTATTTTTCAGCTATTTAAGAAAAGTGTCAAAATTTTTACTCAAAAATAAAATCCTGCATTTAAAGTTTATTTTTTGACAAATTATTAAATTTTCGATATAATTAAAATCTCTCTTAATAAAAATATACAACTTTAATATAATAGATATTTTATGAAAATAACAAAAGAAATTTTTAAAAATAAAAAAATAGCATTATATGGTGGCACTTTTAATCCAATTCATTTAGGTCATCTATTAACAGCAATTTATGTTAGAGAGAATTTAGGATATGATCTTGTGATATTTATACCTGCAAATATTCCTGTTCATAAAGATACATCTTGCTTAATTGATCCAAAAAAAAGATTAAAAATGGTAGAATTATCGATAAGAAATATTAAATATTTTTTACTCAGTGATATTGAAATAAAAAGAGGTGGTAATTCATATACTATTGATACTGTACTGGAATTAAAAGAAAAATATGAATACAATGATAAATTCGGAATAATTATTGGTGACGATCTATTACCAGATTTAGATAAGTGGAAAAATATTGACTTACTTCAAAATATTTGCAATATAATATGTTTCAAAAGAGATAAATATATAGATATTAAAACTAACTATAAAGTCGAATTCGTTAATAACAGAATAATTGAGATAAGTTCAACAGAAATAAGAGATCGTATAAAAAAAGGACTTAGTATTGACTTTATGGTTACTGATAAAGTTAAGAAATATATTCAAAAGAATAGACTATATCTATAAAAAGGGAAATTATGGCAATAAAATCTAAAAATATAACTGGATGGATTTTGATAGGCATTATTGCCTTATTAATAATTGGTGTTATTTTAATTTCAAGATTATTTAAGAGCGAAGAAAAGTTAAAAACAGTATTTAAAAACAAACAAAACTTATCATTTTTGCTTGCTGGCTATGATTCTGAAAGAAATATAGAAGAGGCAATTGTCCTATTTTATCAAACCGGTACAGATAGAGTGGCAACAGTCTCAATCTTGCCAGACACATTAATATCTTATGGAAAACTTGAATCTTTTAAATTAAGAGATGCTTTTAAGAAAAAGATATCAAATGAAGATTTAATGCTTGCTATTGGGAATTTAATAGGAGAAAAAATTGATTACTATTTTTTTATAAAAAAGGAAAATTTTATTAAACTCATCGATATGATTGAAGGAGTAGAAATTTTTTCAGAAGAAATAAGAATTCCAGAGAAAAATGTTCATATCCCGTCTGGCCTTATTTTATTAGATGGAGATAAAGCAGTAGAATATCTTACTCTTTTAGAAAATGATGAATTAGAGTCTGCTTATAAAAAGTTAAAAAGAGGGGCTAATTTTGTAAGAAGTTTATTAAAACTAAAACAAAACTGGAAAGAGAATATAACCCCTGCTATACTTTCAAATCATATTTATAATCTATTTACTACAAACATGGCGTTAAATGATATTTTGATTATTTATAATGAAATCATTAAAAAATATGATGCTGGGGTCACAGATTTTTCGAGAGGGATGATAAATGTAATTCTTTATTGTGATAAAAATATTACAGATAAAAATGAATATGTTCTGTTACCAAAAATGAGTGGTAACTGGGTAAAAAGTGAAACAAAAGATGCTCTTGAAAAAATAAATAAGGAATTCTTGACTGAAGAGGGTGAAAAAGTCGTAATTCAGATATTAAATGGAACAGATATAGCTGGCTTTGCAGAAAGAACAAAAAAATATTTAATGTCATTTGGTTTTGAGGTAAGTGAAATAGGAAATGCAGACAGTGAAAATTATGAAAACACCATTGTAATTATACAAAATTCAGAAGAAAAGGCAACAAAATTAGCAGATCTTATAAAATGCAAAAGAATAGTAAAAAGTACTGAAATATCATCCAAGAATATAGACGCCACTCTTATTATTGGAAGAGATTTTAATGGTAGAGTCGTGAAATAAGTTAGTCAAAATCGTATATTTAAATTATGTTCAAATTAATACTATTTTATTATTTTTTTATTAAAAAATTATTTTTTTCATAAAAAATATTTTTTTATTGATTTTTTCTCTTTATTCAATTATAATTTAATCAAAATATTATTTTTAGGAGGTTTTTATGAATAAGTTCCTTGATACTTTTGGCAAAAATGTTAAAGCTGTCATAAGTGGTATGATTTTAGGTCTTTTTTTGTTACCATTAGGAGTCTATATGCAGTATTGTGCTGTTAATCAGATGCAATACCACAAAGAATTTAAGGCTGCAAAAGATGTAACAGATGCAAATGATCCTCAAATTAAGGATGCCACATTAATTAAAACAGAGGGTAACTACTCTTTATCAGCAGGTCCTTTTAGTGAATTAAAGACTCCAGAGGGGGATATGTTTAGTGGCTCATATATTTCCTATGATATTTACAAGTATATTATTAAGGAAAAAAAGACAGAAAAGAAAGATAGTGAAGGTAAACCAACAGGGGAATATGAGTATACTTATGAATGGGTAAAAGAAGGTAATGCTCTTTCTCAATCTCCTGCTGATCTTTCTGTTTCAGTAAATGGTTTTACAGTTAAATTAAATGCTTTCAGACAAAATTATATACCTTCTGCTACAAGGTATTATAAGTATACTCCTTCAAGAACAGTAATGAGTAATATGGAAAAATCAACCGAGGGTACTGGATTCCCTCCTTCACCAACAGAGGATGAGTATCGAAAGAGTATCTATGCTATAGTATTAGAGGGTAGAATTTATGATGCAATAGATACAACAATGACTATTTCTGGCGTAGCATCAAAAGGTTCTTCTAATTTAGTTGCAAAACAGAAAAAAGTTTTTGCTTCTTTACCTCAGGAGATGCTTGTAATCTCTTATGGAAATAAAGAGGAGACTCTTAGAAGTCTTGAATCACAGGCAAAAACTGAAAGGTTATTTAAATTTATTATAGGTACACTCTGTTTTATGTTTGGATTCTCTGGCTTATTTGGACCAATAATTAAGGTTTTGGATTTAATACCATTTTTAGGGAAAATGGCAACAAGTGTAATTTATTTTATATTAGCAATAGTATCTTTATTATTATCTGTGCTGTTTTATATATTCTTCCAGATTTTCTGGCTACTTGTTGCTGCTGTTATAGTAATAGTAATAGTTTTAATAGTTATGAAGACCATGAAAAAGAGTCAGGCATAAGTTAAGATAAAGGTGATAAAGGCAAAATTTTTAGAATAATGTAATGAGAGAGAATTGTCGTAGTTTTAAAAAGTTCTCAAAGTAAGGTTACAAGAAAGAGGAGTAAAAATTTAAAAGAGTTTTTCTTTTTAAAAAAGGCTCTCATAAGAGAGCCTTTTTTAATATCCTAAGTATTTTATAATTTCTAAAAATTTTATTCTTTTATCCTCTTCAAGATTATCTTTTCTAATAAAACAGTTTTTTTGAATATCCTGTTTATAAATTTTTAGTAAGAAATTAAGATATTCTTCTTTATCGATTTTTGTCAATATTTTTTCATTAAAAGTATTAAATTCTATCTCCTTTGGAAATAGTCCTAAAAATACATTATTTAAATGTAGAAGAGTTAATAGAGTTAAAAGCCTATCTTTTATCTCTGAATCATAAGTATTTGCTATAATTGCACCACTTATTATTTTACAATCTTTGCCAGTCTCTGGTAAAAATTTCTCCCATTCAATATTTAATCTAAACAAAAAATCCATATCCATAAAATTAAATGAAATCTCATAGATATTATATATACTATCTTTTTTCACAATTGTAAAAAGAAAATCATTATTAGCATAAGAAAACATTATTCCAGCATAAGAGATATTCATTATATGAACTGGAAGATTAAATTCTTCCTCTAAATTAAAATTCACATCTCTTATTTTAACATTGAGTAATCCATCTATACTAACATCAAATCTTGTTGTTAATCTTTTATTAAAAAAATAAGCGATATTTTCATTTTTATTCATAATAAAAAATTTCGGCATTAAAAGGCTAAAATTATAAAATATTCTTTTTCAAATTATGCAATGAATCAAAAGGCAGAAGTTTAGATATCTTTACAATCTTATATTTTAAATATTTATTCGCCATTATCACATCAATATCTTTACCAAACTCTGATATAATCTGTCTGCATATCCCACATGGTGGTAGAATCTCTTCTGAATCAAGTCCTACAATTGCAATTGCTATAAATTGATTTTCCCCATTGGTTAAAGCAGATGAAATAGCGCTCCTTTCTGCACAAATTGTTGCTCCATAAGATCTATTTTCTACATTCACACCTTTATAGATATTACCATTTTTTGTAAGAATAACAGATCCAACTCTAAAATGAGAATAAGGAGAATAGCTATTATTTGCTATATCCTTTGCCAATTTTAATAATTCTTTTACATTATATTTCATAATACCTCTAATATATATTTTGTTTCATTTTGAGGATAATTTATTTTAAAAATAATTTCCCCTTTATCTTTATTAAAAATAACATTCTCACTCTTAACGGCTTTGACATCTTTGGTATAGATTATAAAATTTAATTCTGGCAACTTATATTTATTATATTCTGTTTTTAAAGGTATAAGAGTCAACTCTATTTTATTATTATTGAAACTATTTTTTATTCCGAGTAGATTATATACACCATTTTTATAATCTGTGGTTATGCCATCATCATCATAAATCTCAAAATAAGAAGATCCTTCACTCGTGTTATTAACAATAATATCATACTGGGATATCCCCTTATAATTAGAATCTGGATTTGTAACTAATATGCCATTTGGTTTTAAAAAGAATGGCGGATATCCCGGCTTATATTCAACTGTATAAAGATTTGCGCCAGAATAACTTTTTTTTGATTGATATTCTAAATAGTTGCCTTTATCTGGGAGATAAATATCATAATTATTTATACCTTCTTTATTTGCAACTCTGTAAATTATGTTATCACCAAAATAGTATTGAAGATTTTCTATCTCTATCTCTTTATCTTTTGAAAGGGTATTTACCGGAATATCAATGGGCTTAATAAATGGCTTACCATTAAATGAGGTGTTATATGCTGTGGAATAGATATAAGGATGAAGCCTTGCTCTTAATTTAAGAAGTCTTTTTACCGATGCTAAAGCATCATCTCCAAATGCCCATGGTTCTCTATCAACCTGTGCTCCATGAGGTCTATAAATAGGCGAAAAAAGTCCAAATTCACTCCATCTTACATACAATTCTGGAGTGCCTTCACCCACAAAGCCACCAACATCACTTGCCCAGTATGAGAAGTTACAAAGTGATGCACTTATCATAATTTTTGGCTGTATCTCCAATCCTTCCTTCCATTTAGCACTTGCATCTCCGGACCACACACTAACACCTAATGAAGGAGAACAACTCCATCCAGATCTTGAAAGTATAACTACTCTTTTTTCTGGAAAATCCTTGCTCCAGTTATCAAATAACATTTTACTCCAATAATAATTATAAAGATTATGGATATCCTTTTCTTTACCGAGTTTAAATCTTGTAGTAGCTGGAACTTTTTCCGGCTCCCCAAGATCAGTCCATAATCCACTGATTCCCTGTTTAATTAATGGTTTATATGAGACATTCCAGAGATGATTATTTGCTATACTATTCGTAAAATCAAATATCCCCCCTTTCCCCCACCAGTTTGCTAAATATTGAAATTTGTTTTCATTTTCTTGTAAACCAAAATAGTTTAATCTTTTAAAAAGATTAAAATTTTTACTCTTTTCATCAAAAAATGGCTCTGAAATATTTATTAACTTAAAACCAAGATTATTTAACTCATTTATAAAATTTACTGGATCCGGAAATCCTCTTTCATACCAGTCAATATCCCCCATATACCTAAACCAGTATAGATCTAAGACTATTCCAGTAGCAGGAAGATCGAGTTCAACAAATTTTTTTGCAATGTTTAGGGTCTCTGTTTCTGAAAAATAGCCATATTTTGACTGAATATAACCAAAAAGCCATTTTGGTGGAAGTGGTGGAAGGCCGGTTAATTTAGCGTAGTCACTGCTTACATTGATTAGATTATCAGAAGAGATAATGTATATATCCACACCTCTTATGCTATTATTTTCTTCATTACTGTAAATCAATGTGGCATTATCTTCTTCTTTTTTAAATTCAATAAAAGCCTTATATGGCGATGCAAAATAAAATCCTTTTCCAGTATCAGTAAATATTACAGGTATTGGCATAACTGCTCTATCACTATAGTGATGCTCGTTATATATTTTATATTTTATATCCAGATCAAGAAGATTAACATTGCCATATCTCTCACCAAGACCATACAGTTTTTTTACATTCTTAATAGTAATAATAATCTTATTATCATTAGTTTTAATTTTTGCAAAGTTAGATATATATAAAGTATTTTCTTCTTTAATAATATGAAAATTATCTGAAATAATTGAGTTATCCTCTATTTTTAATTTTTCAAAATTAAGATTTGCTTTAATAAGTTCTTTAAATATCTCTTCGTTATCTTTATTCCTTATTGAAAATTTAAGTATATTTTTAGAAATTCCAAGATTTAAATTAGAATTTACCCAATATATGTTACTTATATCTTTTTTGCATGAAAAGACAAAAATAAGAAATAATAAAAATAAATTAAATTTTTTCATAAATACCTCTTTAAAAATAATCTTTATCTTATACCCAACAAAATATAATATGTCAAGATCTATGCAGAAGAATTGTGTCAAGAAAATTAAAATGTCACCTATTTCATATAAATAGAAATGTCACCTTTTAGTTTGAAAATGGGATTTTATGGCCATTCTCATCTACCTCATAGAATTTTAATTCTACTTTGTCCTAATAAAGACACTTTTTTAAGGTCGCTTCATAATAAATTTACTTTTTAAATTTTTTTTGTTATATTTAAGGTATGAGTAAAATAAATATTAATAATATTAAAAACAATAATGATATTCTTGTTGTCGAAAAGAATTTAATCTGCCTAAGAAATATTTTTCTGAAATAGGTGAAGTATCTATCTTACATAAGAAAAAAATAGAATTATCCAAAATGTTAATATTGACAAAGTTCAATATACCACAACTTCCACCTATAATTTTTATACACTAAAATAAATTTATTTCTTACATAACTATTTTATTTATAATTAAGTTACATTATTTTTTATTAATTTTTATGGAGGAAGTTGTGATATATAACTTTAATTCAAGTTTTTTCATTTTTTAACAATACTACCAAGCCCAAAAGATGCAGAAACTACTATCTTACCCACATAAAAAAACTGGAAGAAACTAAAATTTAAATTACCTTCATACCCTATCATAAAACTCGAGATAAAAACAAAATTATTTTTTGTGACCACTTTTGATGTTAATTCAAACCCTGGTTCTAATACAATCGAAAATAGTGGAATTAAATTAAAAGGATATGTTCCTATTTTAAATGCAAAATTTATAAATGGATTTAAAGATAAGAAAGATAATTCTCTTCTAATGCCAAGTAAAATTGAATTTTTTACTGATATTGCTCCTGCACAATCCCCTGTATAATCAATTCCAATATTCAATTTATAAGAAACCGGGTATATATCACTCTTTTTTGTATTTATTTTAAAGCCAACATCTATTAATATTCCTGGGCCATAGATATTAACCATGAACCATGGGAAAGAATACAGCAGACCATGTGGATCTGGAGAAGAGATAAAAGTATTAAAATTTATTTCCATTTTAGAATTGATATGGTATCTTGCAATATATCCGAGAGATAATAATGGCAAAACCATCATAGTAGGATCGCCGGAAATAGCATACGAATAATCTTTATCCTCATAGCCGGTTTTACCATAAAAGAATGGAGTTGAAATAATATGTGTACCACTTTTCGAAGGTTTAGGTGGAGTCGGATCATCCATCATACGAATATTAAATAAATCAAACGGTATATAAAAATTAGTAAACAACAAAGTATCCATTCCCATAAAAAAAAGATGCTGAGAACTATTTTCTTCGAGTATAAAAGCATCGTCGAGTTGTCCATGAATTACCATTGTATTCATATTAAATATTACTATTAAAATAAATAAAATTGACAAAAAAATTCTTTTCATAATATATACCCCTTTTAAAATTATTTAAAAATCAATTAGTTTTTAATAACAATGCTGCCAAGTCCAAAAGATGCAGAGACTACTATCTTGCCAGAATATAAAAAGCCATCCCCATAAGATGTCTTATTAAAAATTAAAAGATCTCCTTCATAACCTATCATAAAACTGGATATAAAGGAAAAATTTCTATTATAAACAAACTTTGACGTTAATTCAAATCCTGGCTCAAATACAATAGATAAAGGCGTAGGAGGAAAATATACTGAACCAACATCAGATCTTAATCCCAAATTTATAAAAGGATTTAGAGATAAAATAGAATGCTCTCTTTGAATACCAATTAAAATTGAATTTTTTAGAGATGCACCAATAAACATATCCCCGGTATAATCTATTCCAAAATTGACCTTATAAGATAAGGAAGATTTTTCACTCTTATTTATCTTTCTTTTAAATCCTATTCCAATAGAAATTCCAGGACCATATATATTTGGCTTATAATTTATGATGGTAATTTTTTCACCAGTAATTGGAAATAAAAAAATAAAAGACTCAGATCTTGGAGAAGAAACAAAAGTATTAAAATTTATTTCCATTTTAGAATTGATATGCCATCTTGCTATATATCCCAAAGATAATAATGGCAAAAGTATAATAGGATTGGCAGCAAAAAGAAAGCCATAATCATTTCTTTTATCAACATAGAGACCATGATAAAACGGCATAAGTATAGCATCCATTTTAAAATACTCATATTTTCCATCTTCTATAAAAAAACCTGTATTAGAATGTATGTGATTAAATGCTATAGTATCCAGTCCTATAAAGAAAAGATGTTGAGAACTGTTTTCTTCGAGTATAAACCCATCATCCAGTTGTCCATGAATTACCATTGAATTAATATTAAATATTACTATTAAAATAAATAAAATTGACAAAAACACTCTTTTCATAATATACCCCTTTTAAAATTATTTAAAAATCAGTTTATTTTTTAACAGCAATACTGCCAAGCCCAAAAGAGGCAGAAACTACTATTTTCCCCAACATATTTGGTATTAGAGGAGAAGGAGATAAATTGGCTTCATACCCTATCATAAAACTTGAGATAAAGACAAAATTATTTTTAGTGACTACTTTTGATGTTAATTCAAACCCAGGTTCTAATACAATCGAAAAAAAAGCTCCAGAAAGTAACATTATTTCTGACATTCCAGAAAATAACATTCCAAAGGTTCCTATTCTAATCACAATATTTAGAAATGGATTGAAAGATAAGGAAGAGGATTCTCTTTTAATGCCAATTAAAATTGAATTTTTTAATGATATTCCAGCTGTAAGATCACCTGTATAATCAATGCCAATATTTAATTTATAAGATAGAGGATATATATCACTCTTTTTTATATTTATTTTTAAGCCAACACCTATTGATGCACCTGGTCCATATATATTTTGCAAAAGTTTGAGAAAAGATATCCCACTTATATTTGGAGAAGATATAAAGGCATTAAAATTTATTTTTATTTTAGAAGCAATATACCATTTTGTTATATATTTAACAGATAGTACCGGCAAAATCATAATAGGATGGCCTTTAAAATAGAAATAATCTTTATTATCATATGAATAATTTCCATAATAAAATGGTATGAGTATAGCATTCATTTTAAAATACTCATCTTTTCCATCTCCTATAAAAAAACCCGTATTAGAATGTATATGAGTAAATAACATTGAATCCATTCCCATAAAGAAAAGATGTTGAGACCTATTTTCTTCAAGTATAAAGGCATCGTCGAGTTGTCCATGAATTACCATTGTATTCATATTAAATATTACTATTAGAATAAATAAAATTGACAAAAACACTCTTTTCATAATATACCCCTTTTAAAATTATTTAAAAATCAATTAGTTTTTAATAACAATACCACCAAGTCCAAAAGATGCGGAAATTACTATTTTACCAGAATATAGAAAGTATTCTTTTTTATTAATTGCATTTTCTCTATCAATTAAAAAATCACTCTCATAACCTATCATAAAACTTGATATAAAGACAAAATTATTTTTAGTGGCCAATTTTAATGTTAATTCAAATCCGGGTTCAAGTGCAATAATTAGAAAATCATTTGGTGCTAAACATTTTAATTCAAAATTTATAAAAGGATTCAATGATAAAATAGAATTTTTTCTTTTAATGCCGATTAAGATCGAATTTTTTAAATCTAAACCAAAAAACATATCTCCAGTATACTCAATTCCAAAATTAATTTTATAAGATAACGATGATTTTTCATTCTTACTTATTTTTCTTTTAAATCCTATACCAATAAATCCACCTACGCCATATATAGCAGGTAGGTAATAAGAAAAGTTAATAGGTGCCAAAAATATAATAAAACTATCGGGTTTAGGGGAGGATATAAAAGTATTAAAATTTATTTCTGTTTTAGAATTGATATGAAATCTTGCTATATATCCGAGAGATAAGAATGGCAAAATCATAAGAGGACTGCCAGCCAAAAGAAAGGAATAATCATTTCTTTTGTCAAAAAAAAAGCCAAAGTAAAATGGCATAAATATAGCATTTATATTGTTGTTAATTTTTTCTTCTTCTACAGAGAAATCAGTAACTGTATTAGAATGTATGTGATTAAATGCCATAGTATCCAGTCCTATAAAGAAAAGATGTTGAGAACTGTTTTCTTCGAGTATAAACCCATCATCCAGTTGTCCATGAATTACCATTGAATTAATATTAAACGTGAGTAGTAAAAATAAAATAAAAAAAATTACTCTTTTCATAAAAATCCTCCCTGTTTTCTTATAATTATAACTTATTTTTTTTTTTGCAAGTATAATTTTTAAAAAAAGTAAATATTTTTTTACAGAGGATATTTTATTTTTAGGTAGCTCAAAGGATATAGTTATCCTAAGGTTAATTTTATTTGAGAAAGTATTTTGATAATTTTATTTCTTTAGTTTTTAAAATTTTTAGTAAATTTATCTAATAATAGGTCTCAAAACCTATTACCTGGTAGCAACTATTATATATAGCCTTATAAAAAGGCGTTATATTGCCTTCGAAGTGCGACAATTCTTTTTTCTTCCTCCACCTCTTTATTTTTGTAAGTTTCAATAATAGCCACAATGTCACAAGGCTACACTTTTTCTCAACCCCCATAACCCCCATCTTTTCATATTCTTCAATAAAAATTTTAATAATCTCCCTTAATAACTTTGCCATGCTAAAAAAATTAAGATCTGCATGAACCTTTTTTAGTAAACGATAGTCTTCTTTCGAGATATAGGCATGAATATCACTATTAGCATTTATTCTTTCATATTTATTTTCATCTTCATTACCGAAACAGTAGCGTTTTTTAATTCTATTTACATAAAGTTGTAGAATGTATACAATAAGCCCTGAAAGTGATAAATTCAATTCTCTTAAAATACTCTCAAGTTTTTCTCTCATAGCAGAGTTAACTTTAAAATGTAATTCATGTTCTGCCTTATAATTTGCTAAAATTTTATTCATAAAAAAATCCTCCTATTGATAAAAATTATTTTCTATATATTAATCACAAATTTTTTAAGAAAATCCTTTACAAAATTTAAGAAAAAATTTAAGAAAAAGATTAATTTTTTTATCTAATTTAAAAAATACCACATTTTAAAATATTGACTTTTTATTAAGATTGTAGTATTATACGTCTAAACTTATTAAAATATTTTTTTTTGAAAATAATAAAAGCGGGTAATAAGTAATCCGTACTATTTCGATGAGATTTTAAAATATTCAAATAGGAGTTGAAAATGGCTGTACCAAAAAAGCGTAAATCAAAATCAAGAAAAAGAATGCATAGAAGAATAAATATGAAATTAACACTCCCTACGATGGTAAGATGCCCGGAATGTGGCAATTTAACCCCACCTCATAGAGTATGCATCCATTGTGGTGTATATAAAGGAAATTCTATTATTCAGGTAGAAGAGGCTTGAGAATAGGGATTGATGTTGACTCTGGTGAAAGACCATTCTATGAACTTGTTTCTGGCGCATTGGAGTCACTTGAAAAATATAAAGATATTTCAATATATTTTATAGGTAGATCAGATAGAATAAGAGAATATTTCCCTCAAATAGAAAATAGTGATAAAATTTTTTTAGTTGATGCTAAAGAAATTGTATATATGGACGAAAGTCCGGTAATTGCTCTCAAAAAGAAAAGAGATGCAACAGTATTTATTGGTTGCAGAATGATAAAAGATGGCTCACTTGATTTTTTCTTTTCCCCAGGAAATACTGGTGCAACTGTTGCAAGTAGTATCCTTACCCTTGGAATGATAAATCATATAAAAAGGCCTGCTCTTGCTACATTTTTCCCAAGACTTACAGAATATGAGACAATGTTATTGGATATTGGAGCAAATCCAGAGGCAACAGAGGAAAATTTATATCAAAATGCCATATTAGGACTCGCATATTATACAATTATCTGGGATAAAGAATCTCCTACCATAGGGCTTTTAAACATAGGTTCTGAATACAGTAAAGGGGATAAGAATGTCAAAAAAGCATTTGACTTATTAAAGAATAATCCCTTTTTTATTGGAAATGTAGAAGGATACAATATATTTAATGGAAGTGTTGACATAGTTGTTTGTGATGGTTTTACAGGTAACTCAATGTTAAAATTTGCAGAGGCAATGAAAGATTATTTTCTTTCGGTATTAAAAGACTCTTTTCTTTCAACAGAGAAAATTAAGAATAAATTTTTAAGTTATGCTTTAAATATATTTGGATTCATTGACGAACAGAAGAAAAATCTTTATGATAAAATATTGCCAAGATTTTATGGCGCTGCTCCAGTATTAGGTGTTAAAGGTGGAGTACTTGTAGGTCATGGTATGTGTGGTAGCAAGGATATTAAGAATGCAATTGATCTTGCATATTTTCTTTATGAAAAAAAATATTTACAACAAATGAACAATCTTGTAAATATATTGTTTAAAAAATAGGATTTTTTATGAAGTGCTACAATTGTGGTTCAATTATTCCAGATGATTCTAAAAGTTGTCCAGAATGCAATGTAATTATTAATAGACTCAAAATAGAAGAGAATGAAATTGATTCTGGAAATGCCTCTCTTATTTTAAATAATGGAACATCTTTTAAATTAGAAAAAAATATAAAAGAGATTAGCATAGGAAGATCTGATTTTAGCACAACTCCTACAATTGATATTGGTCCTTATGATACAGGTCCTTATATCTCAAGGATACATGGCATATTTTTATGGGAAGAAGATTCACTTTATTATATAGATAAAAGCAAGAATGGAACATTCTTAAACAATGTAAGACTAAAAAAAGATGAAAAAGTCAAATTAAAAAATGGTGATAAGATAAAATTTGTTGATATTGAGGCTGAAATTTGCATAAAATAAAAAATATATTTATTTTATTTCTTTTAAATCTTTTATTTTATCTTCATTCTGAAGAATTAAGTTTTAATTTTAAAAATATAATTAATATAGATGAATTGAATCAAAAATTAATAGAACTCGATCTTACAAATATAAGTTATAATAAATATTTTGAATTATTTGTGATTGTCTCTGAAGATTATCCAAAATTGGGAGAATATAAAGTCTGGTTTAATGATCTTGAAAGAAAAGTAGAAGAAGACCTTTTAAAAGAATTTAATACAACAGATATAAATAAACTCTCGGTTGAAAAACAGAAAAAATTTGCTGAAGAACTTCTCTTGTTTATTCATAATTATTCTTTATCAAACTATGATGAGATGTCTTCAAGAATTTCTGATATAATAGAAAATAAAAAATTTAATTGTGTATCATCTTCAATATTATATACCATATTTCTTTTAAAATATAATTTTAAGCCAATCGCAATTGAGACAAAAGATCATGTTTTTATAGAGATAAAATTTGCGGATGAAGATATTGATGTAGAAACGACAAACAAAATTGGATTTAATCCAGGGGAAAAAAAGGATGTTCTTGATAGTTTTGGTAAAATAACTGGCTTTACATATGTCCCAAAAAAGAATTATTTGGAAAGAAAAGAAAGATCTTTAAAAAGACTTTTATTAATTGTATATCATAATCTTACTAATTACTATTTTAAAAAAGGGGATAGTGTTAAGGCAGCAAATCTTTCTTATATTATTTATAAAGGTATGAATGATAAAGAGAGTTATGATGGTTTTATTACCTATTTTAGTAATCATATTATTTTTTTATCAAATAAAAAGGATTATGATACAATATTTAATGATATAAATTCATTTCTTTCACACTTTGGACTTGAAGAAAAAATTGTTAATTTAAGATATGAAATAATTGGAAAATTTATAAATGAGTTTAATGATTTTAAAAATTATGAAAAAATAGAAAAATTTTTACTCGAACAAAAAAATTTATTTGTTAAAGACAAAACAATAAATGAAAAAAAATTTTTAGAAATTTATTCATATTTTGTGTATAAAGTAACAAATCATCTTAGCAAAAATAAAAATTTTAATGAAGCATTTGATCTTATAAAAAGAGCAAAGAGGTATTTTAATAATCCAGAATTTGAAAAAATTTTTAACAATATTCTTGTTGAAATAATAAATAATTATACTAAAAAAAATGATTTTGACTATCTTGAAAATATTATAGTAAAATTAAAGGGGGATTTCCCGGAATATATTAATACAATTAGAATTTTTGAAAAGAGTAATATTTTAGCAAAGATCAATAAACTAACCATAGATAAAAAATTTGAAGAGGCTTTTAAAGAGATAGAGAGAGTTTATAATGATTATAAAGATGATAATGATTTTGAAAGTATTCATATTAATCTTTATGTAAAATATATTCAAAATTTTTATGATAACAATGATATTGAAAATGTGATAAAATATTCTGATATTGCCTTGAATATTTTTAGAAATAATAAGATAATTTTAAATAATTATAGAGCTTATCTTATAAATTTTATAATTAAACAAGTTAATGCTAAAAATTTTAAAGATGCTAGACAATATTTAAACATTGCACTAAGTAAATTTTCTGATGAAAACATATTAAAAGATCTTGATAGAAAATTAAAAGAGTTAAATTATTAAGATGATTAAAATTTTGAAGAATATAAAGATAGATATCCCATTTAAAGAGATCTATATAAGACTTGGGTTTAACTTTCATTCTACACAAATAAATCAGAAAGAGAAAGAAAAAATCGATAATCTTATTAAAATTGCATCATCCTATTGTGAACTATCAGCGATCTGGAAAATAGAAAATATAATTATAGAAAATAAAAAAGTGATTTTAGAAAAAGCAATTTTTGAAAGTGAAAAACTCGCAAAATTTCTTGATAATTGCAAGGAAGTAATAATACTTGCAACAACTGCTGGAGAAAAGATAATAGAATATAGGGACAGACTAATGAAAGAAGAGGATATGGTTAATGCGACAATTGTGGATGCCACTGGTTCTGAAATGGTGGAAGCATATACAGATTATGTGCATAGCCTTATTCAGAAAGAGATTGCAAAAAAAGGAAAGAATTTAACAAAAAATAGATTCAGCCCTGGCTATGGAGATCTATCTCTAAATTGTCAAAAGAGCATAGATAATATTTTAAATCTTTCGCAAATTAATGTAAAAGTTCTTGAAAATTTTATTCTTTATCCTGAAAAATCAATAACCGCATTTATTGGGATTTATTAATTTTTGATATTTGCAAATACAAAATATAATTTATAATTTTTTTACTGAATTTTTAAAAAAATAAAATTTATGAATATAAAGAATAATTTTTTTGAGACGGGTGCGATTTTATCTGTAGGAAAAAATTTTTTATTTTTTTTCTAAAAGTTGTAAAGGATTTTCTTAAAAATTTTGTGATTAATATATAGAAATATTTTTTTTAAGAGGAGGTATAAGTTATGAAAGAATTCGATTTCGTCTTAAATCAAGATCTGTTTGAAAAAATTAATAATTTAAAAAATAAGAAAGATAAAGATTTTTCTACTTTAATAAGGGAAATTATAATCTTTATGCTTCCAGTATTAAAGAGAAAGCATCTTTTTGAAAAAAGGAGGGATAAAGATTATAGATTTATAAATGCCACCCAC
>Ga0209409_1001288_pt1 | contig 21896 bp, 16 predicted proteins | sample AD_JPNMR1_MetaG_FD_184424 | JGI IMG/M metagenome (GOLD analysis project Ga0209409, IMG submission 184424) | Active sludge microbial communities of municipal wastewater-treating anaerobic digesters from Japan - AD_JPNMR1_MetaG (SPAdes) (version 2) | ecosystem: Engineered > Bioreactor > Anaerobic...
TTCCCCGTGTTTCCCCGCGGGTCCTGGTGATGGAGAAAATACCCCTCTTCATCCTCTCCCTCCTCTCCTCCATCGTCACGCTTTACGCCCAGGCGAGCTACCGCGTCGTCGCCACCCTCGACATGTTGCCCCTGAAGGTCCGCATCGAGAACGCCCTGCTCTCCTATTTTCTTTATTTGAGAAAGATGCTCTGGCCGTCGGATCTGGCGGTTTTCTATCCCCACAGCGTCCAGTCCCCCGTCAGCGCGCCCGCGGCGTTGGCCCTTGCCATGTTGTTGACAGTCCTTTCCGCGGGGGCCGTTTTGGCCCTGAAAAGGCGTCCCTACCTCGCCGTGGGCTGGTTCTGGTTTTTGGGGACGTTGGTGCCCGTCATCGGTCTGGTTCAGGTAGGCTCCCAGGCCATGGCGGACCGCTACGCCTACATACCCCTCATCGGCATCTATATCTGCCTTTCCTGGGGCGGCTGGGAAATTATCCGGCCGCGGCGCCGCGCCGAGATGATCGCCGGTGTCGTGGCGGCGGCCGTGTTGGTTTTCTTCGCCGTCTCCGCCGGCCGTCAGCTGCAGTACTGGCAAGACGGCCTCACCCTGTTCAGCCGGACCATCGCGGTCACGGAGGGGAACTACGTGGCCGAGAACAATCTCGGTTTGTTTTTGCTGGAAAAGGGCCGCCCGGAGGAGGCCCGGGACCATTTTGCAAGGGCCGTTCGGATCCGGCCGGATTTTACCGCCGCCCATCGTAACCTCGGCACGGCCCTTTTCGCCCTGGGGAGACATGACGAGGCCGCCGCCGCTTATATGGGAGAGATTAAACTAGACCCGTACAACGCCGATGCCCGTTACCGTCTCGGTCTCGCCCTGGCCGCCTCCGGAAGGTGGCGGGAGGCCGCGGCGTCCTTCAGAAGGGCCATCGGTTTAGATCCCGGAAACGCCCTGGCCTGGGCGGAGATGGGGACCGCACAGATGAGACTGGGCGACCTCGAGGGAGCCGGGAGAGCTTATGAGCGGGCCTTGGCCCTCTCGGGGGGGCATCCGGGGATCCACAACAACTACGCCATGCTCCTCATGGCGAAGGGGGATACGAAAGGGGCCATCCACCACTTCGAAGAGGCCATCAGGCTCCGGCCCGACTATGCCAACGCCCACTGGCAGCTTTCGATCCTGTACGGTCGTCTGGGGGACGAGGCCGCCGCCGCGCGGCACCGGAGGGCCGCCTTGGCCGTCAACCCCGAGTACGAAAATAAGCGGCCGGAACAAACGGTGTGGAAATAGTGAAGATCGATAAAAAAACCTTATCCGTATTGCTGATCGCCGCCGTCGTCTTGGCCCTGTTTTCTCCCGTCGTCGGTTTCGATTTTCTTATGTACGACGACGAGCAGTACGTGACAAAGAACCCCGTGGTGATGGGCGGTCTCACCCCCGGCGGCGTCAAGTGGGCCTTTACCAGTCTCGAGGCGGGTTTTTGGCAGCCCCTGGTCTGGTTGTCCCACATGACGGATGTCGAGCTCTTCGGCATGGATCCTCATGGGCACCACCTGGCGAACCTGATCCTCCATCTCGCCAACTCCGTCTTGCTGTTTCTCATCTTCACGTCCATGACGAACAAGACGGGATCCAGTCTCTTCCTGTCCCTCCTCTTCGCCGTCCATCCCCTCCACGTGGAGACTGTCGCCTGGGTCGCCGACCGGAAAGATCTCCTGTGTGCCTTCTTCTGGTTTTCCACCACGGCCGCCTATGTCGCCTACGCGCGGCGACCAGCCTGGAGGACCTACCTCTTGGTGTTGTTTTTCTTTTCCCTCGGGTTGATGACTAAACCCATGATCGTCACCCTGCCGTTGGTCCTTTTGGTCCTCGATTTCTGGCCCTTGGGGCGTTTTCCGAGGACCGTGACCACCGGGGAGGGGAAGTTCAGACGCCTGGTGGCGGAAAAGATACCCTTAGCCATTCTGGCCGTACCCGTTGTCTTCCTCACCTTCGCCGCGGAGACCAGGGCCGGGGCCTTAAGTGGAGTTGAATGGGTGTCCTTCGCGGCCCCTTTGGGCGACGCCGCCGTCAACTATGTCGCCTACATTATCAAGACCTTTCTGCCCAGCGACCTGGCCGTCTTTTACCCCCTGAAAAGGCCGTCGCCGTGGCAGGTCCTCCTGTCCGTTTTGTTTCTCGGTGCCGTGACCTCGATGATCCTTTATCATCATGAACGATATCCGTTCGCGGTCACGGGCTGGCTCTGGTATCTATTCAGCCTGGTCCCCGTGAGCGGCATCGTGAGGGTCGGATCCCACGGCCTCGCGGACCGCTACACCTACATCCCCCTTATCGGTCTGTTCATCATGGCGGCCTGGGGGGGCGGGCGGCTGTCGAGGGAGACACCCGGCGGCCGATGGGGGGTGACGATGGCCTTTTTTTGTGTCTTCGTCATGTCTTGGACGTCGTGGGAGCAGGTCCAGACCTGGCGGAACACGGAGACCGTGTTCAATCACGCCTTGGCCGTTACGGAGGGGAATTGGCTCGCCCACGGTAACCTGGGCGTTTGGCTTTTGGAGAAAGGCAGGGCTGAGGACGCCGTTTTCCATTTCCAGGAGGCCATCCGGATCAACCCCCATTACCGGACTGGGCGTCTGAACCTCGCCAACGCTTTGGTGACCCTGGGTCGCATCGACGAGGGTATCGAACTTTATCGCGTCATCCTTAAGGAATCTCCCCGGGACGTGTCGGCCCTGCGCAACCTCGCCGACGCCCTGATGAAAAAGGGGGCGCGCGGCGAAGCGATGGCCGTTTACAGGACTCTTTTGGGCATTGACCCGAACGACCCGGACGTGATCAACAACCTCGGCGTCGCCCTTTACCTCGAGGGGTCCCGTGAGGAGGGTGTTTCTTACATAAGGAGGGCCTTGAGCTTGCGACCGGACCACCGGGAGGCCCTGGACAATCTGAAGAAGATAGAAAAGCTTTCCCGGGATGGACGATGAGGATCGGGCGGAGAGACGATGACATGGAAGAACGTGGCGTATACGGCCCCCAGGAAACCCTGACGCCCGCCGTGCGCTACCGGCGGGAGAGGATGAGCCACTGGGATGGCCTGGGTCGCACCAGGCCGGGAAAAAGGTTCTTTAGCGCTTACTATCACGATCGATTGACAGAGATATACCGCTTCGTCGTCCCCGAGGGCTCCCGGGTCCTGGAGATCGGTTGCGGCCAGGGCGATCTGCTGGCGGCGCTCAAGCCTTCGGTGGGCGTGGGCCTGGATTTCGCCCCCTCCATGATCGCAAGGGGACGGGAAAAATACCCCCGGTTGAGGTTCGTCGAGGCCGACGCCCACGATCTCGATCTGGGGGAGGAATTCGACTACATAATAATGTCGGACCTCGTCAACGACCTGTGGGACGTCCAGACCGTTTTCGAGAAGGTCCGTGCCGTCGCCGCCCCGACAACGCGGGTGGTCATCAATACCTACAGCCGCCTTTGGGAACTGCCCCTTGCCGCTGCCCGGGCCCTCAACCTGGCCGAGCCCCTTCAGGAACAGAACTGGTTGACCTTCGAGGATCTGGGCAACCTCCTCGAGCTTTCAGGTTTCGAGATCGTCCGTCACTGGGTGGAGATCCTGTTCCCCCTTCGTTTTCCCTTAGTCTCTTCCCTGTGCAACCGCGTCCTGGCCAAACTGTGGCCCCTGACGATACTCGATCTCTGTCATTTCATCGTCGCCCGGCCCCGGGGGGTCCCATACCTGAAGGAGGCGCCGCGGGTCTCGGTCATCGTGCCGGCGCGCAACGAGGCGGGCAACATCAGGGCGGTCCTGGAACGCACACCCGAGATGGGCGCCGGGACGGAGATCGTCTTCGTAGAGGGCCATTCCACCGACGGGACTTATGAGGCCATCGCGGAAGCAATTAAGACTTTTCCCACCCGGCGGTGTATCCTCCTCCGCCAGGAGGGGACGGGGAAGGGAGATGCCGTGCGCCTCGGTTTCCGCCGGGCCTCCGGCGACATCCTGATGATCCTCGACGCCGATCTGACGGTGCCCCCCGAGGACCTGCCCCGTTTTTACCGGGTATTGGTCAGCGGCATGGGGGAGTTCGCCAACGGCGTGCGCCTCGTCTATCCCCGGGAGCGAAGGGCCATGCGGTTCTTCAACCTCTGCGGCAACAAGTTCTTCAGCCTGGCCTTCACCTGGCTCCTCGGTCAACCCGTCAAGGACACCCTCTGCGGGACGAAGGCCCTCTGGCGGCGGGATTACGAACGGATCGCCGCCCTGCGCTCCTATTTCGGGGAATTCGATCCCTTCGGGGATTTCGACCTCCTCTTCGGGGCGGCCAAGATGAACCTCAAGATCAGGGACATCCCCGTACGTTACCGGGAGAGGACCTACGGGGAGACTAACATCAGGAGATGGAGGCACGGGTGGCTCCTGCTGCGGATGGTCCTCTTCGCCCTGAGGAGGATGAAATTCGTATGAGGGGACGGTTTTCGGGGATGTGGGGACGGCGCTCCCACGAGATCGCGGCCGTGGCGGCCCTCGTGCTCCTCGTCCTCTATGTCTATGCCCCCGTTTTCAAGTTTGGCTTCATATTCTACGACGATCAGCTCTACGTGACGGACAATCGTTACGTTAAGGGCGGATTGACCCCGGAGGGGATCCGCTGGGCCTTCACCAACGGCGACGTCGGTCACTGGCATCCCCTGACGTGGCTCTCCCACATGGCGGATGTGGAACTCTTCGGCCTCGATCCGGCTTTTCATCACGGGATGAACCTCTTTCTCCATCTCCTCAACACCCTTCTCCTCATCGTCCTCCTCGAGGCCCTGACGGGGGACTTTTGGCGGGCCTTGGCCGTCTCGGCCCTCTTCGCCCTCCATCCCATCAACGTCGAGTCCGTGGCCTGGGTCACGGAACGTAAAAATGTCCTCTCCGCCACGTTCTGGTTTCTCACCCTCTTACTCTATACCGCCCAGGTACGCCGGGGCGGGCTTGTCCATTACCTGGGTACTCTTTTTGTTTTCGCCTTGGGTCTCATGGCCAAGCCGATGTTGGTCACAGTGCCCTTCGTGCTTCTCCTCCTCGATTACTGGCCCCTGGGCCGCTGGGGGGAAGGGATTAGATCTTTGGGAAAACTGATTGCCGAGAAGATGCCGTTTTTCGTCCTGACGGCCCTGTCCGTCTGGGCGACCCTGCACGCGTCCGTGGTGGGTGGTTCCCTGAGGTCCTGGGAGGAATTCCCCCTCGCGGACCGTCTTCAGAACCTCGTCCTGGCCTATGGCATTTATTTGAGGAAACTCCTGTGGCCCGCCGACCTCGCCGTGTTCTACCCCTTCCCGAAGGCGTTTTCGCCCTCTGTTGTCTTTTTCTCCGGATGTCTCTTGACGACCTTGACTTGGTTCGCCTGGGCCCGGCGCCGCTCCCTGCCTTTCCTCATCGTGGGCTGGCTGTGGTACCTGGGTACCCTCTTGCCCGTCATCGGCATCGTCCAGGTGGGCAGCCAGGCCATGGCGGACCGTTACGCCTACATCCCCGCCATCGGCCTGTTTGCGGCCCTGGCTTGGGGTATGCCGGCCCTCTTTAAAAGGATCGTTTCCCCTGAAAAGGCAAATTACTGGAAGTGGTCTCTTTCGGCGGTCACGATCGGGGTCTGCCTCGCCCTGGCCGTCTCGGCATCGCGGCAGGTCGATTACTGGCGGGACAACCTGACCCTTTTCACCCGGGCCCTGGAGGTGACGCGGGACAATCAGAAGGCCCACCACGGCCTGGGGCTCGCCTGGCACGAACGCGGCCGTGTGGATCTGGCGGTCTACCATCTCCGGGAATCACTCCGCCTCAAGGAGGACCCGTGGGTGCGCAACGATCTCGGTTACGTCCTCATGTGCCGGGGCAGATACGGTGAGGCGGAGGCGGAATTTCGGAAGGCCCTCGCCGGGACGGGCAAAAATCCCAAGTTCGCCAGCAACCTGGGTGCGGCCCTGGCGGCCCAGGGGAAGAAGGAGGAGGCGCGGGCCCTTTTTCTGGAGGCCTTGCGTCTCGACCCCCATTACCTTTCGGCCAGGGAAAACCTGAAGAAACTGGGGCAGGATGATGTTAAACGTTAGATCCACATGTTCGGAAAACTTAAGCTGCTATACTGACATGTAATCACTCTGCCAGGTGCGGCTGTGTTTGACTTGCAGGATCGTACATTGAGATATACCGAATGGACGGTAGCCTTATTGCTGACCGCACTTGCAGTAAAGCTCCATATCACCTTTCTCATGCATGCAGGGGCGCTTTGGAGAGATGAAGCCAGTACCGTGTGGCTCGCGATGCGGCCAACTCTTAAAGAGGTCTGGCAATGGCTTCCTCATGATCATTGTCCGATAATGATACACATCGCCATTCGCGTTTGGTGGTTGCTTGGATTGGCCAGCTCTGATTTTCATTTGCGGATCCTTGGATTGGTGGTGGGGCTAATGCTGCCTCCCGCATACTGGATTGCAGCATACGCAACGTATCGCCGACCTCCCGTCCTTCCGCTCGCACTTGTTTGCATTAATACGGCTATTATTTCCGTCGGAGACTCCTTCCGTGGCTATGGATTGGGCACTATTTTTTCCGTAATCGTTTTCGTTGCAATGTGGCGTCTGGTTCGTACCTATACTTTCGCCAATGCCCTTATTGCAGCAGTCGTTGCCGTCCTGGCCGTTCAGAGCCTCTATCAGAACGCAATCGTTGTCCTTGCGGTATGCTGCGGGGGCGCGAGTATCTTTCTGCTTCATAGGCGCTGGGATGGGGTATTGATCGTTTTGGGTGTTGGTGTACTCGCCGCCGCATCGCTATTTCCGTATGTGGAACTCATTCGGCGTGCACAGGAATGGTACTTGCTCGAGAAAGCTGGTTTCCATTGGTCCATGGCATGGCGACACATATCCAATGCCACAGGCTATCCGATGCATGCAATCACATGGATATGGATCGCACTATTTGCCGCTGCTTTTATGATCAGTGGTACCAGCGTGTATAGGCGTTGTTTGGGATCCGGCCAGAACGACAACGGGGATCTGGCAATATTTGCTGGGTTGTCGATGGTTATCGGCATAGCAGCTTTTGCCGTCTTTCTGAAAATATCCGATCTGCCCACGCAAGTCTGGTATTACACTATGATGATGGCGTTTGTATCCGTTTGTCTGGACGCAATCATTGCAACGAATCGCCAATGGAACCGCTTTTTGCTGGTCTTTATTGCCGCCAGCATCGGCATAGCAACTGTCGGTTCGGACATGTCAGCGCTTAAAACACGTCAGACCAATGTGGACAACCTTGCGATGTATCTCAATCGAGAGACATCGGCGTCCGATTACATTGTCGTTCACCCATGGTATAACGGAGTGACTTTCACTCGTTATTATTCAGGCGCAGCGCCATGGACCACGCTGCCACAACTTGAAGATCATTACCTCCATCGGTACGATCTGCTAAAGGTGGAGCTTCAGAAGGAGGGCCCCATTGAACCGGTTGTTCGCAGAATCGCCACTACTCTTCAGACTGGGCATCGTATCTGGCTTGTAGGAAACATTCCTCTGGATGGTAAGCTACCGCCGGACATTCGACCTGCGCCCCATAATCCCTGGGGCTGGTTCGATGAGCCTTACTCAATGGTGTGGGGAAGACAAGTTGGGTACTTCATTTCTAAACACGCTAAGAACCTTAACATTGTTATACCGCGATCACCGAGAGGGGTAAATATGTTCGAAAATTTAGAGGTTGTCGTTGCAGCTGGATGGCGTCCATGAGATCTGCTGTCTTTGAGCAAAAGAAAGTAAATGCCATAATCCGCGGAACGCTCATTTCCTGGTCAATTTTCGGTTAGGTAATTATTGCCACAACCAGAGCGGCAAGAACGAAATATTTGGATTCCTTTATATTTATCAATGAGCATCACCCCCCGAGAGTTGATAAGGATTATAGGCGACATCAAATATCATTTTTAGTCGGCAAAGAAGCATTTCTCTGGGCTAGTAGGAAACGAATGAGCAATAAGATATAAAACAAAAAGGCAAATACAGTAATCCATATACCCACCCGATAGCCCACGGGGGCGTATTCCAGGCGCAGTTGATGCTCGCCTTTTTTCAGGGGGACGGCCATGAGGGTGTGGTTGGCCCTCAGGATCTCGTAGGTCCTCTCGTCCCTCGCCCCCAGGGGCCGGGCCTGCCAGCCCCCGTCGTAATTGTCCGTGACGAGGAGGAGCCCCGGGCAGGCGAGGCGGGCCTCGAGGGTGAGGCGACCGGTCTCGGAGGACAAAATACGGGCCTCACCGCCGCCGGGGCAGGGGCGCCTCTCGAAGGGGGGAGCCTTGGGGAGGATCGCCAGGCGCGCCGGGTCGAAGGCCCGGTCCGCCAGGGCCTTCAGGGCCCCCTCGTCGGTCGCCTCGACCCGCCAGTCGTAGAGGACCGTCAGGCGCCCCAGGCCCGGGGGGAACTGCCGGACCGTGAGCCCCGTCGGCGTGGGGATGATGACGTAGCGCAGCCTCAGCATCCCCAAGAGGGGGTGGTAGCGCTCGAAACGGATATACTGGGAGGCCTCCTTCGGGTCCAGGCCCTGGGTGAGGGCGATGAGCTCGGCGTAGCGCCTGGGGACGAGGGGGTCGTGGCCCCAGATGTCGTAGGCACCGGCGGCCAGGGCGCCGTTGGGGTGCCAGAGGTTGAGGATCCGCGCCTCCCCGTCGATGCCCTTCAGGAATTTCGTCAAGGCGGGGACCTCCCTCGCCGCGGGGTCGAAGGAGACCCTCGTCCAGAGTGAGAATAGGAAGACCTCCCCGGCGGCCAGGATCACCAGGAGCCAAACCGTCACGGCGGGCCTGCGCCGGGGGAGGCGCAGGGCGGCGGCGAGGAGGACGAGGGTGACGAGGCAGACCGTCATCCCCAAGGCGGCGTTCTTGGCCGTGAAACGGGCGAAGTCCTCCCGGAGGAAGAGTTCCTGCGGCAGGTAGGACTCCCCGGAGAGGGCGACCGACCGCAGGAGGCCGTCCCAGGGGGAGAGGGAGAAGGTCCCCGCGGCGGCGAGGTGCAGCCACGAGGCGGCCAGGGCGGCGGCGAGGGCGAGGGCGAGGATGACGATCCCCCCGACGGCCCCGCCGCGGCCGGGGTGCGACGTCGCTTCTCCCCCGGCGGCGGCCTTCGCGCGCCCGATGAGGCCGTCCAGGCCGTAGGCGGCGAGGGCGCCGGTGAGGAGGGCGAAGTAGAAGATGAACTTCGCCGTGCCCCGGAAGCGGTCGAAGCCGGGGAGGTAGTGGTAGAGGGCCCCGAAGAGGGGGGTGTGTTTCCCCAGGGCGAGGAGGAGGCAGAGGAGGGCCGCCAGTCCCAGGGCCTTCGCCGGCCCCCCGCCGGTGACGACGCCCCTGGCGGCGAGGTAGAGGGCCGTCAGGCCCACAAAGAGCTCCATCTCCCAGAGGTAGCCCCGGCCCCAGTAGGGGGTGTGGATCATGTCCCCGAAGAGGTACGGGGAGACCAGGGTCAGGAGGTTCTCGGGGGGGAGGGAGAACATGGCGGCGAAGGAGAAGGGGACGCCCCCCGCCCGGACGGCCTCGCGGGCCGCGGCGAGACCGGGGAGGACCTGGGCGGCCGCCAGGAGGAGGCCGAAGGCGAAGACCCCGGCCGCGGCCAGGGAGACGGCGGCGAAGGCCGCCAGGGCCCTTTTCCGTCGGGCCGCAGCCCCTTCGTCCGCCCGCCGGTCCATGGCGAAGGGGAAGGAGACGGCGAGGTAGAGGGCGCAGAAGAGGGCGGTGTAATAGGCGTACTGGGGGTGTCCCGCGAGGACGAGCATGGCGAAGGCGAAGGCCCCCGGCAGGGCGGTCCTTGGGGTCCGTTTTTTCACCAGGCCGTCCAGGGACAGGAGGATGAGGGGGACCCAGGCCATGGCGCAGAGATTGGGGAGGTGGCCCGCGTAGATGTGGAGGAAGTGGGGTCCCGAGAACATGACCACGATCCCCGCCGTGAGGGCCGCCAGGGGGTGGAGGCCCCTGCGGCGGACCCACAGGAAGGTGAAGAGGCCCAGGAGAAAGACGTGGAGGGCGATGCCGACGTTGACGGCCGTGTTGAGGGGCAGAAGGAGATAGGGGAGGTTGAGGGGGTAGAGGAGGGCGGACTGGAAACCCGCCAGGAAGGGCGCCCCGGAGAAGAGGTGGGGGTTCCAGAGGGGGAGGTGGCCCTTCTTGATCTCGCTGACGGCGAAGGCCCGCCAGGGGAGGAACTGCTGGAAGAGGTCCGTCTCGGGGGCGGAGAGGACCTCCGTCTTCGAGACGAGGACGTCGCCGAACATGAGGAGGGTCAGGGCCGCCAGGACGACGGCCGCCGCGGCCGCCGACGGCGCCGGGATCCCGGACCGGCCAGGTTGACGTATCTGTTCCCCCTCCATGATCCCCCTTTCCCCGCCCCGCAGGCGGGCCGTCCCGCCCGTTCTCAAGACCCTCCGTATCACAGAACGCCGCCTTTGGCTAAGGATCTTTGGACACGAGGACCCGCCACTTTACCCCTTGAAAATCCCAGGATTATTGTTAATATATCCTGAGTAATTTGATCATCAACCCTCAACACCGAGGGAAAGGAGGTAAATGACGAGATGACACCCAACATAGGCGGATTCGACCGGTGGACCCTGTATCAGCTGCCCCTCCAGCTCCTCAAGACGGACCCGGACCAGCCCCGGAAGCACATCGACCCCGAGGGCCTCGAGGAGCTGGTGGAATCGATCAAGACCCACGGCGTCCTCCAGCCCATCCTCTTCCGCTGGGGGGACGACAACAACCTCTACGTCGTCGCCGGTGAGCGGCGCCTGGAGGCGGCGCGTCGGGCGGGCCTCATCCAGATACCGGCCCTCTACGTCGAGGGGGGTCACGAGGAGAAGGCCCTCGTGGAGAACCTCATGCGTGAGGACCTGACGGCCGTGGAAGAGGCGGAGGCCCTGATGCGCCTCAAGACGGCCCACAACTACACCGACGAGGAGCTCAGCGCCGTCATCGGCAAGGCCCGGAACACCGTCTCCGAGACCCTCCTCATCAACCGCCTCCCCGCCGCGATCCGCGACGAGTGCCGGTCGGACCGTCAGGTCCCCAAGAGGGTCCTCATCGACATCGCCCGCCGCCGGCAGGAGCGTTCCATGATGACGGCCTACCGGGCCTACCGCGAGAAACTCGCCAAGGCCCAGGCGGGGAAGAAGGCGGCCTCCCCGGCGACACCGGCGGGGCGCTTCGTCGCCGCCATGGACCAGGCGCGGGCGCGCCTGACGGGGACGGACACCTCCGCCTGGAGCGAGGAGGAGCTCCAGGAGGCCCGGGGGGCCGTCGAGGCCCTGAGGGAGGCCGCCGAGGTCTTTCTCAATCCTGCCGATAGGAGTCTTGCCTGAGGGTATTGGGGGAGACGTTTTTCCCCTTTTGGGGGGCGGGGAGGGAAAATTCGAGGGGGAAAATTTTTTGTCGATCGCCGATTTCTCAATGATTTCAGGTAGTCTACCTACGTCGGCGCGCCGACATACCCCCGCGGTCGCCCGGTTTTGATCTAATACAGCATAGATAATAACCTCACAAAAAAGGCCGAAATTTGCCCCCCAAACGGCCGTTTTCACCCCGTTTTTCGGGGGCCGAAAAAAAATGGGCCAAAACGGCCCGTTTTTTCCCGCCGGGAAGGAGAAATGGGCCAAAAAGGCCCGTTTTTCGAAAAACGCCCCCGACGGGGCGAAAAAGGGTGGGGGGCGCTGGCGAAAGCGGGCAAAGGGGGCCGTTTCCCCGCCGTGTCGCCCCGGGCGACGGGATTAAGTGGTTGCAAATATCGACGTGAGTCGGACAAGATATTTTACAATTTCCCCCTGGACGGGCAGGGTGGATGAGGACGGCTTCGGGGGCCTGGGGTCCCTTGGGGGACGCCCCGCCACGGCCGGACAAAGACGAAAAAATAAATAAGGAGGATATCATGACGGCCTTTACCCATCTCTTCACACCGGCGAGGATCGGCGATCTGGAGTTGAAGAACCGGATCGTGATGCTCCCCCTGACGACGGGTTTCACCGAGGGGGACGAGACCATAGGGGAACGCCTCATCAGTTTCTACGAGGCGCGGGCCAGGGGGGGCGCGGCCATGATCATCGTCCCCTTCTCCCCCGTCCCCTCGGGGTCCCCCATCGAGCCGGGGATATACGACGACCGTTTCCTCCCCGGCGCCCGTCGGCTCGCCGGGCGGATCCAGGAAGCCGGGGCCAAAATCGGCGCCCAGCTCATCACTTCCTACCACGTGACCCTCGCCGCCGGCGTCCCGGAGGTCGTGGGCCCCTCGCCGGTGATGAACCAGATGCTCCGCGTCGTCCCGCGGGAACTCACCGTCGCGGAGATCCGGCACCTCGTGGGCGAGTACGCCAAGGCCGCCGAACGTCTCAAGGGGGCGGGTTTCGACCTCGTGGAGATCCTCGTGGGGGGCGGCTATCTCCTCAACCGCTTTTTGTCCCCCATCACGAACAAGCGGACGGACGCCTACGGCGGGGACCTGAGGAACAGGATGCGCATCATCCTGGAGATCCTGGAGGCCATGAGGGCCGCCGTGGGGCCGGGATTCCCCCTGGGGGTCCGGATCAACCTCGAGGAGCAGATGGAGGGGGGCCACACCATCGAGGACTCCCGGGAGGTCCTCCTGCTCCTCGAGGAGGCGGGGGTCCAGGTGATCAACGCCTACACGGGCTGGCACGAGTCCCCCGTGCCCACCGTCCAGGCCTTCCTCCCCAAGGGGGCCTTCGCCGACCTCGCCCAAAAGGCCAAGGGCTGGGTGAAGATCCCCGTCATCGCCGCCAACCGGATCAACGACCCCTTCGTGGCCGAGGAGATCCTCGCGGCGGGGAAGGCGGACTTCGTGGGCATGGCCCGGGCCCTCCTGGCGGACCCGGAGCTGCCCGACAAGGCCCGGGAGGGGAGGGCGCAGGAGATCGTTCCCTGCCTGGCCTGCTCCAACTGCCTGGCCGACATCCTCTCGAGCTACCGCACCTGGGGCAGACCGGCCTGGACGTCCTGCGCCGTGAACCCGGCGGCGGGTCGGGAGCACGAGGGGGGCCTCGCCGCCGCCCCGGCGCCCAAGAGGGTCCTCGTCGTCGGCGGCGGGCCCGCGGGCCTGGAGGCGGCCCGGGTCGCCGCCCTGAGGGGGCACCGCGTCGTCGTTATGGAAAGGGAGGGGGTCCTGGGGGGTAAGCTCGTCGTGGGGAGCCTCCCCCCCCACAAGGAGGAGATCGCCAACCTCGTCCGCAGCCTCGCCCTGCGGGCCCGACGGGCCGGGGCCGAGATCGTTGCCGGGACGGAGGCCGATGGGGAAACGGTGGCGGCTCAGAAGCCGGACTGCCTCGTCGTGGCCGTCGGCGCCGTCCCCGTCGTCCCCCCCTTCCCGGGCGTCGGGGGGGCGAACGTCTTCCTGGCCGAGGAGGTCCTCGCGGGCCGCAAGACCCCGCGGGGGTCCGTCGTCGTCGTGGGGGGCGGCATGGTGGGCTGCGAGACGGCGGAGTACATCCTCGTCAAGATCGGGGGCGTCAAGGAGATCACCGTCCTGGAGATGCTCGACCGCATGGCCGCCGACGTGTCCCCCACCTACCGCCCCTTCTTCCTCGCCCGCCTCAAGAGGCAGGGGATCCGCATGGTCACGGGGGCGAAGGTCACGGGGATAACGCCGGAGGCGGTGGAGGCGGAACTGGGCGGCGAGAGGCGGTCTTTCGCCGCCGACACGGTCGTTCTCGCCGTGGGCTACCGGCCGGACCGGGCCGCCGTCGAGAGGTTCCTGGGGCTGGTCCCCGAGACTTACGTCATCGGCGATTGCGCCTCCCCCCGGAAGATCAAGGAGGCCATGGAAGAGGGTTTCCTCACGGGCCGTAAGATCTGAGGGCCTTTTGAGGGCCTTTGGGAGGGGGGCGGCGGCCCCCCTCTTTGTTTTTCCTCAGGGGGATGTTTTCCTTTCCCCCGGGGCGGGTCCGTCGGCGGGGGGACCGGCGAAGCACTGGGCGATCTTCAGCCACGCCGCCGTGCCCTCGCCGCCGTGGGCGAGGGACGTGTCGGCCGCGTGGCGGCGCTGGGTGACGACGAGGCAGAAGTCCTCGGCCTGACCCCGGATCCACTCCTCCCCCGAGGGCTCCCCCCAGCGCCAGGTGTCGCCGTCCGGGGCCGCGAGCTCGACGTACGGTTCCCGGGGCGGGACGGGGAGGCCGCGGTTCATGAAGGACCAGCGGAACGTCGTGACGCCGAGGTGGGCTATGTGGCGCAGGCGGTTTGTGGGGGCGCGGCGGAGACCCAGGGCGTCGTAGATGTCCTGGCCGTGGGCCCAGGTCTCCATGAGGCGGGCCGTGGCGAAGGACAGGGCGCTCATGGGGGGGCCGTACCAGGGGAGGCGGTCTTTCGGCCCCCGGCCGGCCAGGGCGGCGACGAGGCGCCGGTTGTTATCCCGCCACCGGGCGAGGATCTCCGGCCCCCCCACGCCCTGGAAACGCTCCCGGTGGAAATCGGCGAGGTCCCGGCCCGCGGCCATCTTCTCGAGGATACCCGCCGCGTCCCGACGGAAGGCCTCGGGGTCCTCGACGGCCATGAGGCCCGTCATGTCGAAGAGGCACAGGTGGGCGATCTCGTCCCAGGGCGTCCAGTCGTAGAAGGGGGTCTTCATCCCCCACTGCCCCTCCGTCAGGCTCCCGGCCAGGACGGCCAGTGCTTCGCATTCCGTCAGGAGGTCCCTGCAGATACCTTCCATCTCTCTTTCTCCTCCGTCCCCCTTTTCAAAAGGTGGGGGGCGTCACGGCGGCGATGAAAATGGTCCGCTGCCTACTGAGGTTGGTGTAGCGGTGCCGCAGGTTGCTCGGATAATAGAGGGTGTCCCCTTCGGTCAAGATGTATTTTTCCTCCTTTCCCGTCTCGGGGTCCGTGAGGATCACCTCCGCCTTTCCCTGGATGATATGGGCGAATTCCTCCCCCACGTGTTCGAATTCCCCGGTGGACGAGTCGGGTTCCATGATGAACAAACCGGCCCAGATCTTTTTGGAACGGGCGTTTTTCACCAGGGACAAAACCTTCGTCCCCCCCGCCTCGGATACCAAGGCCCGGGCCTCTTCATACCTGACGAGGCGTTCGTCCTCCGAGACGTCGATCAGGTCGTGGATGGCGCTGTTCAGGAGCTTGAGGATCTTCTGGAGGTTGGCCAGGCTGATACCCGATTTTCCGTTTTCGAAAAGACTGAGGAACGATACGGAGAGGCCCGTGGCCTCGGATACCTCCTGGAGGGTGATCCCGCGTTCGCTCCGCAACATCTTGACCTTCTGTCCGATATCCCGCAAATCTTCCTGCCTGTCCTCTACGGCGACCATGTTTCTCCTTTCAAAACGACATTTCCCCCGGACGCTGCGATCAGGGACCCTTACTATACCCATTGCCCTTTCATGATCATGGGCGGACTCGTCAAAGTCGTCGTCGAAAACGTCCGGCCGGTAAAGGGAGACATTCTAGTTTTCAGTACCACAAAAATTTACCCTTGACAAACAAAATTTTTTTAATAAATTTAAAACAGCTTTGATGGAAACGGGGTGCCAGGGTGGGTTGAAAGGCCGTAGCTTGGGCCGATGCGTCATAATAACGGCAGTGAACCTTTTTGTTATTAACAATAAATCTGGGTATGTCGGAAACCCGTCTGGAGATCCGGAAAGGGGGTGAGAGGGGTAAGAAACTTCTTCGCGGAGGCGTGTTTGGGGATGAATGAACGGTCCAGGTAAGCGAAGAAAGGAGGATCATGGTCATGGCGAAGGATAAGGTGAATTGGGAATGGGTGAATGAGTGGAAAAAAGATGTGAACCCCCTCGGCATGAAGGAGGAGTTCAAGTGTATCTGGATCCCCTATGGATTGCCGGAGATCGTGGACCCCGTGGGAACGAAATACGGCATCGGTGTGGAGGTGCAGCCCAAGTGGAAGATCCCCCGGAAGGTCTTCGTCTCCCAGACCATCGTCGGGGCTTTTTACAGCAAGAGGGGCAACCCTAACCACCCCATCACTCCCGACGAGATCCGTGACCAGGCCCTGGAGTGTCTGGCCGCCGGGGCGCCCAACGTCCACATCCACGTCCGGGACGAAAACGGTTACAACGTCCTCGATCCCGAGTTGTTCCATTACGTCATCGACCCCATCCGCAAGCAGTACCCCGACCGCCTCGTCTGCGGCTGCATGGTGCCGTTCCAGGCGGGGGAATGGGAAAAGTTCATCGAGTGCATGGAGGACGGCCTCTTCGACCAGACGCCCATCAACACCGTCGCGGCCTACTGCGGCGACACCCTCTTCTGCAAACCGCCCCATGTTATGATCGAGAAGACGCGCATCTGCCAGGAGCTGGGCTGCAAGCCCCAGATCGCCGTTTACAGCGACGGTGACATCGACAACGCCGACCGCTACCTCATCAAGACGGGTCTCTTGGAGAAACCCTATTACTGGATCATCCTCCCGACCTTGCCCGGCGGTTCACCCATGCAGAACCCCAAGGCCATGGTGGAGGTCCTGATGCACTATACCAACCGGATCAAGGAGATCGACGAGGATTCCCAGATCGTCGTCTGCGCCTCCGGCCGCGCCTCGTCCTACCTGACGACCCTGGCCCTCCTCCTGGGTCTCCACATCCGTGTCGGCATGGAGGATTCCGTCTGGAAATGGCCCCATCGGGACGAGAAGATCAAGAACAATCTCGAGACCTTCCTGGCGGCGAAACAGATGGTGGAGCTCCTGGGCCGGGAGATCGTCTCTCCTGAAGAGTGGCGCCAGATACTGAAGATGAGGCGACCGGGGGGCAAACTCCAGAGTTGAAGACCCGTTAGGCGATGGTATTGACAACTTTTTTCTCACCTTCACTCCCGGGGGGAGGGGAGACCTTCCTCCCGGGGGCCTTCCATGAGGCTAATCCATGACGGATCTGTTGGAGAAGGTCTGCGGGCGGGTCGTCGGCCGCCGCCGGGAGATACTGATGATCGTCGCGGCCCTGGAGGCGGGTAAGCACCTGTTCCTGGAAGGCCCCCCGGGGACGTCCAAGTCGACGATCCTCCAGGCCGTGGGGGAATGCACGGGCCGCCCTGTACGCCTCGTGACGGGGAACAGCGACCTGACGACGGCGAAGCTCGTAGGCTATTTCGACCCCGCCGAGGTCCTCTCCCACGGCTACCGGCAGGAATTCTTTCACGACGGTCCCCTCCTGGAGGCGATGCGGGAAGGGATGTACCTCTATATAGAGGAGTTCAACCGACTGCCCGACGAGACGACGAACGTCTTCGTCACGGTCATGTCGGAGGGGAAACTGACGGTCCCCCGCTTGGGGGAGGTGGCGGCCGCCGACGGATTTCGTATCATCGCCGCCCTCAATCCCCTCGACGATATCGGCATCAACCGCATCTCCCGCGCCCTGAAGGATCGTTTCACCTCTTTGCGTCTCGACTACCAGCCGAGGGAGGAAGAGCTGGAGATCGTGCGACTCCGCACGGGGTGCGAAGACGGGGAGCTTGTTGCCCTGGCCGTGGACATCGCCAGGGAGACGCGCCGCCATCCCGATCTTAAACTCGGTGCCTCCGTGCGGGGAAGCATCGACATGGTGGACATTTACAACCGGAGCCGAGGGCTGCTGCCGAGGGAAGGGTCGGCGAATCCGTCGGACGGCGAGCTCCTGCGTCAGGCCGCGCAAATGGCCTTTCGGAACCGTATCTGGCTCTACGAGACGGGGGAGAAGCGGGAGGAGGAGATCATCGACGAGATCTTGGCGCGGTTGCAAAGGCAAAAAAAAAAGTAACCGCCCGTGACCTCCGTCTCCTCTTCGATTCCGGCACCGTCTCCATAGGCGGAGACGGCGGGGGAGGGGAACTTCTCCCCATCGAGAGGCGTATCGACGACCTCCTGAAACAGGGGGACCTGCAGACCCTCCTCGACGTTTCCGGAGAGTACTTCCGGACGGTGGGGCGGATGCTTGGCAACTACCGTCTCCTTCTCGCCCAGTGGGAGGAGAGGGATCCCGATAGGCTCCGCAAGCTCTTGGTCCGCACCTGGGACCGCCTCGACGAAGGCCTGCGCCGACGTTTCCTCCACCTGATGATGGGGATGATCTACCGGGTGGCACGGAGCCGGGTGATGAAGCTCGGTGTGCCCACGGGCGAACCCGTCGTCATGCCCTTTTCCTTCGGTTCCGACGAGATAGACATGGACCGCACCGTCGAGGCCAACCTCGGCCGGGGACGGTCGAACCTGAGGGACATCTTCGTTTTCGAGCGCAAGAGGAGAAAGAGCGCCGTGGTCATCGTCATGGACGCCTCGGGGTCCATGCAGGGGGAAAAACTCGCCATGGCCGCCTGCACCTGCGCCTCTTTGGCCGTCAACCTCGACGCCCGTGACGATTACGCCGTGGTCCTCTTTTCCGAAAGGGTGAAGGTCTGCAAGGGCCTGGACCAGGCCGTCGGCCTCGACGAGATCCTCCGGACGGTCCTGGAGGTTCGTCCCGAGGGGAGGACCGATATCGGCGTCGGCCTGGAGGCGGGCCTGAGGGAGATCCGGCGCTCCGGTCTGGAGAAGAGGATGGGGATACTGCTCACGGACGGCCAACAAAATGTGGGACAAGACCCCTTGGCCGTCGCCCGCCGTTACCCGCAGCTCCACGTGATCCTCCTCCCCGGCGGAAACCGCCGCCTGGCGGAAGAGATTGCCGCCAAAGGCCGGGGAGGCCTCATCGGCCTCAAGACCATCCTCGATGTCCCCCGCGCCGTTCTTCAGTGCCTCCAGGGGGGGGCGTGATCGCCTGACGCGCCGGGAAGGAGCCGACGGCGCCCACGATCCGCTTGAGGTCGCACAGGAGGGAGAACGTCCGTGTCGAGGGGCGGCCAAGGGACGATTACCCCCGGCCCCGCGCGGGACCCGCGGTAAAACCCGTTGCATTTTCAACCCCGTCGGATATAATCCCACCGGTGTCTTCTCCATAGTAAAACGAAGTTTTCTCGGCGTTTTTACCGGGACGGCCCCGGCGGTCCCCCTTTCGTGGAGGTCAAAGCGGATGATCTACGGCGCCCCCAATAACCCCCTGCGGCCCCTGGAGGGCGAGATCCGGGCCGTCGCCGCCTTGGGTTTCGATTACCTCGAACTCTGCCTCGACCCCCCAGGCGCCCTCCCCGAGGCCCTCCGGCCCCGCCTGGCGGCCGTGCGCTCCGTCCTCGACGGCGAGGGCCTCGCCCTGCCCGTCGTCCATCTCCCGACCTTCGTCTGGCTGGCCGACATCTACGCCTCCATCCGCGAGGCCTCCGTCGCCGAGGTCCTCAAGGCCCTGGAGTTGGCGGCGGAGTTGGGTGTGACGAAGGCGGTCCTCCACCCCGGTTACCTGACGGGTCTGTTGAACTTCACCCCCGACGTCGGCGGGGGGTACGCCGCCGAGACCCTCGAGCGGGTCCTCGCCGGGGCGGCGGATCTCGGCGTCACCGTCTGCCTCGAGAACCTCTTCCCCCGGGCCGGGCACATGTACCGCCCCGAGGAGTTCGCCGCCTGCCTCGCCGCTCATGCCGGCCTGATGATGACCCTCGATCTGGGCCACGCCAACATCCGGGCCCCCCGGGACCGGGTGCGGGCCTTCGTGGCGGCGGCCCGGGGGCGGATCGGCCACCTCCATATCGGCGACAACAACGGCCGGGAGGACGAGCACCTGCCCCTCGGGGCGGGGCGCCTCGACGCGACGGCGGCCCTGGGGGAGGTCAAGGCCGCCGGTTACGACGGGACCATGACCCTGGAGATCTTCACCCCCGACCGGGAGTACCTGGCCGTCTCCCTGCGCAAGGTCCGGGAGATCTGGGACGCCCTGCCGGGATAGGAGGGGGAAGGTGCCCTTGGACCTCGACGGCCTCCGCAGCCTGGATCTCACGCCGCGCCTGGGCGAAGGGGGCCGGTTCGTCGTCATGTCGGACTGCCACCGGGGCGACGGTTCCGGGGGGGACGAGTTCGCCCGCAACTCCCTCGTCTACAAGTGCGCCCTCGCCCATTACCTCGAGGCGGGCTTCACCTACGTGGAGCTGGGCGACGCCGAGGAACTCTGGGAGAACGACTCCTTCGACCAGATCTACATCACCCACACCTCCGTCTACGACCTCCTGGGGCGCTTCCACGACCCGGACCCGGCGAAGACGCGTTACATCAAGGTCTTCGGTAATCACGACGAAGACTGGCGCGAAGACCCCGGGCCCCTGCGGGACCTCTTCCCGGGGATCGAGGTCCACGAGGCCGTGACCCTGGGGCCCTTCGTCCTGCTCCACGGCCACCAGTGCGACCCGGCCTGCACCGGTCTCGGGGCCCGGATCAGCCGCTACCTCGTCCGCCACCTCTGGTCGGGCCTCCAGCGTTTCGGCATCGGCGACCCCACGCGGGCCGCCGAGAACCCGGGCCGTTGCGACGAGATCGACGCGGCCCTCCACGGGGCCGCCAGGAGGAGCGGGAAGATCGTCGTCGCGGGTCACACCCACCGGCCCGTCTTCGCGAACCTCTCCCTCACGGAGCGGCGCTTCCTGGAGACGGGCCGCGCCACGCCGGGGATCCGCCGCAAGGAAGGGGCCGAGGCGGTCTATTTCAACGCGGGCTCCTGCGTCCACCCCCGTTCCGTCACGGGGATCGAGATCGTCTTCACGGGCGCCGCGGCCTGTCGTCTGACCCTGGTGAAGTGGGGCCCCGTGGCGGGGGCCGAGGTCTGCACGGCCGACGGCTGCCGGTCCTACCCCCTCGCCGTCAACCGCACCCCCCTGGAGGAGATACAAATAGGGGACCCGGCAACCCCTTCGCGGCCAGGTAATCAGTAGTAATATCGGTTATTTAGGGACAATCATCATGTCCCCCCGTCGGGAGGTGAAAGGATGAGCGACAAGGCAGCGATCTTGGAAAGGTTCGGCAACGTGGCGAGGATCACCCTGAACAACCCCGGTTCCCTCAATTCCATGACCCAGGCCCTCCTCGACGACACCCTGGCCGCCCTGAAGGAGGTGGAGGAGGACCCCGAGGTCCGGGCCGTCGTCCTCACGGGGGCGGGGCGGGCCTTCTGCGCCGGCGGGGATCTGCCCTACATCCTCACCTTCGAGAACACCTCCCAGTCCCGGCGTTACATCCAGGACATCGCCCACGTCGTGAACGTCATCGTCAGGATGCCCAAGCCCGTCATCGCCATGGTCAACGGCGTGGCGGCGGGGGCGGGTTTCAGCTGGGTCTTGGCCTGCGACCTCATCTTCTGCGCCCGTTCGGCCCGTTTCTCCCAGGCCTTCGTCCGCATCGGCCTCATCCCCGACGGGAGCGCCACCTATTTCCTCCCCCGGGCCGTGGGCCTCCACCGGGCGAAGGAGCTCATGTTCACGGGGGACGTCATCGACGCCGCAGAGGCCTACGAGATCGGCCTGGTGAACCGCCTCCTGGACGACGAAAAACTGTGGGACCAGACCCTCGCCTACGCCGAGAGGTTGACCCGCCTGGCCCCCGTGGCCATCGGCCTCATGAAGAAGATCCTCAACCAGAGCGACAAGCTGGACCTCCAGGCGGCCATCGAGGTCGAGACGGGGATCCAGCTCTTCTGCCTGGGCACGGAGGACCACCGGGAAGGGGTCAAGGCCTTCCTCGAAAAAAGGCCGCCCGCCTTTCGGGGGGTGTGAGGGCCCCAGGGGGCGAAAAGCACGGTTCCCCTCCGCCGGGCCGGGGTTATCTTAGGCAAAAACGGCTCCTCCCTGCCCGTCCCGTCGCCGGGCCCGGGGGAGCCTCACGGGAAAAAGGCCTTTTTCGGCCGTTTCGACGCCGGACCCCGGGGGGGTCCAAGGAAAAAACGGCCCCTTTTGCCCGATTTCCCCGTCGCCCCCCCCGTTCTTCGTCCCGCCGCGGGGCCTTTTCCAAAAACGGGTCTTTTTGCCC
>Ga0209409_1001290_pt1 | contig 21877 bp, 18 predicted proteins | sample AD_JPNMR1_MetaG_FD_184424 | JGI IMG/M metagenome (GOLD analysis project Ga0209409, IMG submission 184424) | Active sludge microbial communities of municipal wastewater-treating anaerobic digesters from Japan - AD_JPNMR1_MetaG (SPAdes) (version 2) | ecosystem: Engineered > Bioreactor > Anaerobic...
TTATGTGTTCCTTTAATTTTTTACAACTATTTTTTTTCATTTCTTTTTCGCTTTTCTTTTCATTATTTCTTTTATTTGTTTTAATTTCTTTTTACTTATTATTAGTAATGCTGCAAAGGGGTATACCATGTCTGGGATATTTTCTGAGTATAGAATGAAAAATATTGACTAATAACTATTATTTTAATAATATTAAAATAATGTCATTAGTAAAATTAGAAAACATCAAAAAAGAATATGAGATTGGAAAAGTAAAAATACCAGTTTTAAATAATTTTAATCTTGAAATAAATAGTGGTGAAATGCTCGCTCTTGCAGGACCATCAGGTTCAGGCAAAACTACAATATTAAATCTTATTGGATGTATTGATACACCAACATCAGGTAATATTTATATTAATAATAGATTGTGTTCAAGATTAAATGAGAAAGAATTAACTGATTTACGAAATTATGAGATTGGTTTTATTTTTCAGTATTTTAATTTAATTCCAGTTTTAACAGTTTTTGAAAATGTCGAACTCGTTTTAATAATGCAAAGTGAATTAAATAAAAAAGAGAGAAAAGAAAAAGTAGAAAAAGTATTAAAAGAAGTAGGTTTAAATGATTTACAAAATAGAAAACCAGCATTTCTTTCTGGTGGTCAGCAACAAAGAGTTGCGATAGCAAGAGCACTTGTTAAAAATCCAAAATTTGTTCTTGCAGATGAACCAACAGCAAATCTTGATTCAAAAACAGGTGAAGAAATTTTAAAATTAATAAAAAGGTTAAATGAAGAAAAGAGAATAACATTTATATTTTCGACACACGATAAAATGGTAATGCAATTTGCAAAAAGATTAGTGCAATTACAGGATGGCAGAATAATTGAAGATGAGAAAAAATAGAATATATATAAGTTTAATTTTACTCTCTTTAAAAAATGTATTTAGAAATTTCAAAAGAAGTACACTAACATTTTTATGTATTTCTATTGGTATGTCTGCTTTTTTAATTGTTACTGGTTTAATATATGGTATTGAAACTCAATCAATAAAAAATTATATTGAAACAAGAGTAGCGCATATAAAAATATATAAACAGGGTTATTTTGAAGATATAAGTATTTTACCATTAGATAAAACACTTAATTACAATTCTTCTGAATTACAAAAATTAAAAAATAATAATTATAATTTTTGTTTGCGAATTCTTTTTTCTGCTAATTTAATCATTGGCGAATATGAATTACCCTGTATTGCAGCAGGGATTGATTTTAATAATGATAAAAAAATTTTTAAAATTATAAATTCAATCATTACAAAAAATTTTGATAATAAAGATGGTTATAAAAAAATTTATATTGGAATTGATATAGCAAATTTATTTAAATTAAAAATTGGCGATATTATAACAATAACAAGCCGCACAAAATATGGGACAATAAATGCAGATGATTTTATTATTGCTGGTTTTGTTAATACAGGTAATCCAGAAATAGATAATTTTTATTTGTTCATTAATATAAATGAAGCGCGTGTTTTTTTAGATTTAGCAAATGATGAAGTAACTGAAATATCTATGATTGTTGATGATTATTCAATTGAAAAAATTGAAAAAGTAAAAAAGGATTTAAGAAATATTTTAGGTAATAATTACAGAATAAATGGATGGTATGATGAGATAAAAGATGTATTAAATTTTTTTGAATTCAGGCGCAGAGCAAGATTATTAATTTCAATGTTATTACTTATACTTGCTTCAGTAGGTGTAATAAATACAATGCTTATGTCTGTTTTCGAACGAATGCAGGAAATAGGAACATTAATGGCACTTGGTATGTCTAAAAAAAAGATAATTTTTCTTTTTATTAGTGAAGGTGCAATTATTGGTTTGTTAGGCGGTTTTTTTGGCGCTATTATTGGTGGAATTATTGTATGGTATTTTAAAAAATATGGTATTGATATTTCTTCATTAACTGGCTTTAATATAAATGTGCCAATCAAAACTTATATTTATGCTTATTTACCAATACGATATTATTTTTTATCAATTTTATATGGTTTAGTTTTATCAATGTTTGTTAGTTTTTTTCCTGCTTTTCGTGCAAGTAAATTTAATCCATCAGAAATTTTAAGAAAATGATTTTAAATTTAAAAATAATATTTACTTTATCATTAAGAAATTTGACAAGAAATAAAAAAAGAACACTATTAACAATTATAAGTGTTTTAATGGCAATAACTATTTTGATTGTTGCAGATACTTATTTATCAGGTTTATTAAACAGTATAATAAATGATACAATAAAATTAAGTGGACATTTTAAAATTCAAAAAAAAGAATATTTATTAAAATCACGAGTTTTACCATTAAATATATTTTTGGAGAATAGTGATGAAATAATAAAAAGATTGCAAGAAGAAGAAATGATTGAAACAGCAAATAAAAGAATTAGATTTTCAGCCTTGCTTGATTGTAATGGAGTAAATACAGGTGGAATGGGAATAGCAATTGAAGCAGAAAAAGAAAAAAAATATTTACAAATAGAAAATTCACTTTTAGAAGGTAAATATTTTACAAATACATTTACGAAAAAAAATGAAATAATATTAGGTAAAAACATAGCAAATAATTTAAAAGCAAAAATCGGCGATATAGTGACATTATTAAGCAAAGATACTTATGGTTCTCTTGCAGTAAAAAATTTTGAAATAATAGGAATATTTGATTTTGGTTCTGAACAATTAAATAAATTATTTTTTATAGCAATAGAGAAAGCAAATGAAATACTTGAAATGCGAAATAATGTTCCAGAAATAGTTCTGTTTTTAAAAGATATTAATAATGCAGAAAAAATAATAAGTAATTTAAAAAACAAAAAAATATTTGATGAAACAATAAGTATTGAATACTACCTTGAATCAGGAATATTAAAAGTATTAAGTCCTTTGCTTAAAATTATTATAAAAATAATATTTGGATTTTTTATATCAATAGCAATATTAATAATTTCAAATACAATGTTTATGTCAATATTAGAAAGAATAAAAGAAATAGGAGTATTGCGAGCACTTGGAATGAGTAAAGAATCATTATTATTAATTTTTTTATTTGAAGGAATAATAATTGGTCTAATTGGTTCATTTATTGGTTCTCTAATTGGCAGTATTTTATCTTTAGTAATAGAGAAATATGGAATAAATTTTGGAGCATTAGTAAAAGGATTTCCATTACCAATAAAAACAATAATATATGGTGAGTTTAAACCAATGATAATTATCTGGTCAATAATTTCTGGAATAATAGTAAGTATAATATCAGGATTTATACCAGCATATAAAGGAGCGAATTTAAAAATAGTTGATGCAATAAGAGAGATAAAAAAGTAATTTAATTTTGATGTTTTAAGATTTAAAAGAATTATATAAGACTTTTATTGATAATATTATTGTAATAACAAATCCAATAATAGCAGGAATTAATAAATGAGGAATATTTTTTGTCATAGCAATCATTAAAATAAAAGAAGAACTAATCATTAAAGCACCAGCAATAATTGCGACAGCCAACAAAGCAGCAGAAAAATTTATGTTTTTTTCTAATCTTTCTAATCCTTTATGTTCGAATTCAATTTGTAATTTTCCAGATTTTATTTTATTAATAATATTTTTCAAATCATACGGAATTTGTTCTAATATTAAAATTAGTAACATTGTTAATTTTCTAAATTTTTTAAATTGATTAGTTAGAGAATATTCAGACCGTATTATTTTTTTTAAAAGAGGTTTTAATTGTAAAAGTAAATTAAAATCAGGAGAAATTTTTTTTCCAACACCATCTAAAATAGTTAATGCACGAAAAAGTAATAAAAAATCACGGGGTATTTTTATGTTGTAAATTTGAATTATTTTTATGAATGATTTAAAAACATTATTTATTTTTATTTTTTCCAAAGGTAAAGTTAAATATTCATCAATAATTTTATAAATATCACTTTTTAATTGAGATTCATTTATATCAGATTGAATACATTTATTTTCTTGTAATAAGAAGTAAATTTGTTCAATATCTTTTTCTAAAACAGCAATAATAAATTGAAATAAAAATTCACGATATTCAGGTGATAATCTACCAATCATACCAAAATCTAAAAATGCAAGTTTATTATCTTTTGTGATCATTATATTACCTGGATGCGGGTCAGCATGAAAAAAACCATCAATGAAAATTTGTTGGATAATTGCATCAGTTCCAATATTTAGACATTTATTTATATTAATATTATTTTGCTGAATATTTATAATATCAGTAAGTTTTATTCCATCTATTTTTTCCATAACAATAATTGAATTTGAACATAATTCATCATATACTTTTGGAATTAAAATTCCTTTATTTTGAGCAAAATTAGTTTTAAATCGTTGAATATAATTTATTTCATTTTCAAGATTTAATTCAGCATTTATTGTTTCAATAAAAGTATCAATAATTTCATCATAATCAATACCTAATTCAGGCATATAATTTTTGAATAGTAGCAATAAAAATTTTAAAACTTCACAATCAGTATTGATAATATCATCAATAAAAGGTTTTTTAATTTTCAAAATTACTTCTGTATTATCATATAAAATTGCATTATAAACCTGACAAATAGAGGCAGAGGCAATTGGTGTAGTATTTATTTCTTTAAAAATTTTCTCTAAATCAAGATAATTCTGTTTTAAAATTTTTTCTATTTCTTCATAGGGAATAGGTTCAACATTATCCTGTAATTTCGATAATTCTTCAATATATTCTAATGGTAATAAATCGTATCGAGTAGATAAAATTTGACCAAATTTAATATAAGTAGGACCTAATTCTTCAAATGTTTTTCGAAGCGAAGCAGGAAAAGAAAGAATTTTTTTTTCACTACTTTTTTTTGTTGATTTTATTTTTATGAATGGTAATTTAAATAAATTTAATTTTTGAACTAAAAAGCCCCAACCATTTTTTATTAGTATACTTACTATTTGATTTAAGCGAATAATTACTTTGTATTTTAGTTGTAAATTTGAAAAGGGATTTTTCATTTAATCTTTTTTTCAAGGTTTTCAATTTTCTCAATTAAAACCTGTAAATCATTTTTTGTTACAATATTTAGTTTTTCAAATACCTTTTGAATATTTTTTTCAATATTTTTTTCTATTTCTTCTGTTTCAACACTTATTTTCTCTTTTAATTTTTTATAAATTTTCTCGCCTTCTTCTTTTGTCATTTCACCAGAAGAAATTAAATCATCAATTGAAGTTTTAATTTTTTTAGATAATAATGAAGTTAAACCTATGGTACTAAAAATTATATCTTTTAACATTTTCACCACCTTCTTTTAAATATTTTTTTATATAATAAAAATCAATGATTTAAATGTCAAATAAAAAAAAATAACTCAATTTTTACATTTTCTATTTTTTCATTATTATTTTGTAATGCCTCTCTATTATTAGTTGAAAAATAATATTACTAATATTATTATAAAAAATAAAATAAAAAATTGATTTTACATATTTCAAAAGGAGAAGAAGAAATATGGGAATGCTAAAAGAGTTCAAAGAATTTGCTATGCGCGGTAATGTTGTGGATATGGCAGTTGGTATAATTATTGGTGCAGCATTTGGGAAAATAGTATCATCATTAGTTAAAGACATAATTATGCCACCAATAGGTTTGCTGTTAGGTGGTGTTGATTTTTCAAATTTATCAATTACCTTAAAAGAAAAAACTGCCACTGCCGAAGCTGTGTCAATAAATTATGGGCTTTTCATTAACACAGTTATTGATTTTTTGATTATAGCATTTGCACTATTTATAATGATTAAACAACTTAACAGGTTTAAAAAGAAAGAAGTTCCCGCACCTTCAGCAGAGCCAACAACAAAAGAATGTCCAAAATGTTTTTCAGTAATTTCAATTAAAGCAACTCGCTGTCCGCACTGCACATCGGAACTTTAATTGAAATTTAAATTCAGCAATACAATATATATATGAGACTACTTTCAAAAGTATTTTTTTTATTTCATCCTCGTTTTTATTATTTCTTTTATTTGTTTTAATTTCTTTTTACTTATTATTCGTAATGCTGCAGAGGGGTATACCATGTCAGGGATATTTTCTGTATACAACAATAAATCTGATTGACAAAAAAATTAAATATTATAAAATAAAAAGTTTTAAAAAAGAAAAGGAGCGAGTCAATTGTTAAGAAAAGAAGATGAATTATTAATTGGTGGACAGGCAGTAATAGAAGGCGTAATGATGCGGTCAAAGAATAAAGTTTGTATGGCAGTGAAGAGTGCAAATGGCGATATTATTATAGAAAAGGAAAATATAAATTCATTAACAGAAAAAAATAAGATTTTTGGATTGCCTTTTATTAGAGGAATTATTATTTTATTTGAGACATTATATTTAGGAATAAAATTGTTATATCATTCAGCAAATTATGCAGCAAAAACAGAAAAAGAAAAAATTAGTAAAAAAGAACTTATTGTTTCATTTATAATTTCTTTAATTATTGCTATTCTTGTTTTTGTTATGTTACCTTATTATATTACTGAATATTTAAAATTTAAGAATAATTTTTTATTTAATTTTATTGATGGAATAATTAAGATTATTTTCTTTGTTTTGTATGTAATCTTTATTTCTTTTTTTAAAGATGTTCGTAGAATATTTGAATTTCATGGAGCAGAACATAAAGTAGTAAATACATTTGAAAATAAAGAAAGTATAGAACTTCCAAATATTAAAAAATATTCAACATTTCATAAAAGATGTGGCACAAGTTTTATATTTTTTGTTTTACTTATTTCTATTTTTATTTTTGCTTTAATACCACCACAATCTTCAAAAATAATTAAAGTATTAATGCGAATAATTTTAATTCCTGTAATTGCTGGTATTTCTTATGAAGTATTAAAATTTACAGCACGCTTAAAAATAAAATGGCTTTCAAATATATTAACATTACCAGGATTATTAATACAAAAAATTACAACAAAAGAACCGAATGAAGAACAAATAAATATAGCGATAATAGCATTGAAAGGTTGTCTTGAAAATGATTGAGAAATTATTACAATTAGAAGAAAAATACAATTTGTTGCAGAAAAGATTACAAATAGAAATAACAAAAAATAATATTGAAGAATGGAAGAAAATATCAAAAGAAATATCAGAATTAGAACCAGTGATAAAAGAATATCAGAATTATAAAAGACTTATGCAACAAAAAGAAGAATGTAAAGAATTATTAAATAGTAATGATAGTGAATTTATAGAATTAGCAAAAGAAGATTTAAAAAAACTTGAAGAACAAATAGAAAAAGTAAATATAAATTTAAAAAGGTTATTATTACCAAAAGACCCACTTGATGAGAAAAATATAATAGTAGAAATAAGAGCTGGGACAGGTGGCGAAGAAGCAGCATTATTTGCAGCTGATTTATTTAGAATGTATGTGCGATATGCCGAAAAACAAAAATGGAAAGTATCAATATATGATTCAAATCCAACAGGAAAAGGTGGCTATAAAGAAATAATATTTTCAATAAGTGGAAAAAATGTATATAGTAAGATGAAATATGAAGGTGGAGTTCATCGAGTGCAACGAGTGCCAGAAACAGAAGCACAGGGGAGAATCCATACATCAGCAATAACAGTAGCAGTTTTACCAGAAATGGAAGAAGTAGAAGTAAATATAAATCCAAATGATTTAAAAATAGATACATATCGAGCATCAGGATGTGGTGGTCAGCATGTAAATAGAACAGATTCAGCAGTTAGAATAACACACATACCAACAGGAATAGTAGTAACCTGTCAGGATGAAAAATCACAAATAAAAAATAGAGCCAGAGCAATGTCTGTATTAAGAGCGCGTTTATTTGAAAAATTTTATAATGAAGAATTAGAGAAGCGTTCACAACAGCGTAGAATAATGGTTGGCACTGGTGATAGAAGTGAAAAAATCAGAACATATAATTATCCACAAAATAGAGTTACAGACCATAGAATAAATTTAACATTATATAAATTAGACCAGGTGCTTGATGGTGAACTTGATGAAATAATTGAAAATTTAATATTAGCAGATGAAGTAGAAAAAATGCGGACAATAGCATAAAATGGAAAACGAAAAAAGAAATATTTTAATTATTGAAGATGATGAGATACAATTGAATTCATTAGCAGAAGGACTTGAAGTTTTTTTTGACAATGTAAATATTTTAAAAGCAAAAAATGGAGAAGAAGGTCTTAAAATACTTAATAATGAAGATATTGCAGTTACAATTATTGATCTATTTCTACAAGATAAAACACTTTCAGGAATGGATATTTTAAAAGAGATTAAATCTAAATTGTTAACAACAGAAGTAATAATGATAACAGGTCATTCAAGTGTAGAAACAGCAGTAGAAGCAATGCAAAAAGGTGCATTTACATATCTTACAAAACCAATAAATTTAAGTGAATTACGCGAAGTAGTAAAAAGGGCATTAGAATCACAATATATAAAATTACAAAATATAAATCTAAAAAATTTATTAGAAGAAAAATTTTCAATTAAAAATATTATTGGCAGACATCCAACAATGCTAAAAATATTTGAAACAATAAAACTTGTAGCACCAACAAATGCGTCAGTATTAATTCAAGGTGAAAGTGGAACAGGTAAAGAATTAATTGCACGAGCAATTCATTATAATAGTTTAAGAACAAATGGAGCATTTATTGCAATGAATTGTGCGGCAATTTCAGAAGGAATTTTAGAAAGTGAATTATTTGGTCATGAGAAAGGTGCATTTACAGGAGCAATAGCACAAAAAAAAGGAAAATTTGAAATGGCAAATAAAGGCACATTATTTTTAGATGAGATAGGAGATATGCCACTTTCAACACAGGTCAAATTATTACGAGTGCTTGAAGTTCGTGAATTTGAACGCGTCGGCGGTTCAACGCCAATTAAAGTTGATATTCGATTAATTTCTGCAACGAATCAAGATTTAGAACAATTAGTGCAGGAAAAAAGATTTCGTGAAGACTTATATTTTCGAATTAAAGTAATAACAATAAAAATTCCACCTTTGCGCGAGAGAAAATCTGATATTCCTTTTCTTATTCAATATTTTATTGAGACATTTTCAAAAGAGAATAAAAAAGAAATTGTTTCAATAGATAAGAATTGTTTGAAAATTTTGTATGATTATGATTGGCCAGGTAATGTCCGAGAATTAAAAAATGTTATAGAAAGTATGATGATTGTAGCACAGGGCAATGTTTTAACAATTGATGATATTCCTGATGAAATAAAAAAGAATAGCACAATAATAAAACGGGTTAATGATAAAAAAGAAATAAGAGCGGGCTTAACATTAAATGAACTTGAGAAACAATTAATAGAAGAAACATTAAAATATACAAATGGAAAAAAAGTAGAAGCAGCAAAGATGCTTGGAATAGGGCTTCGAACATTATATAGAAAAATAGAAGAATATAAACTAAATTATTGAGGTATAAAAAATGTTTAAAAAATCAAAATTAAAAAAATGTCATTTATTTTCCAATTTAACTGATGAAGAATTAAAATTAGTAGCTGATATAACAGAAGAACGAAAAGAAAAAAAGGGAACAGTTCTTTTTTATGAAGGTTCAAATAATCAAGATTTATACTTAATTATTGATGGGACAGTAGAAATCTCAATTTGTATAACATTAGAAGAAAAATTTGTTATCACAAAAGTAAAAAATGGCGGAATAATTGGTGATTTTGCTTTTGTTGATGAAGGTGCTCGTTCTGCGACTGCTACTGTTGTTGATGATGCGCATTTATTAGTTATCAGTAAATCAGCATTTGAAAAATTAATTTTTGAGCATCCGAGAATTGGTTTAGTCATATATAAAGAGTTAGCAAAAGAAGTATGTAAAAAAATTCGTGAACGAAATAAAGAATTAAGGTCATCATTAATTTGGGAATCACTCGAATAATTGTTTTGTAACTAATTAATGGATACAAAAGAAAATATTGAAATTGAGAAAAAAAATTCATTTCTATTAATAAAAATCAATGGGCATTATCTTTCGAGTAGATATAATCCAGAAAAAGAAGCAATAAGAAGTTTTGAAAAAATAAAAGAGAAGAATGTATATATTTTTTTTGGAATAGGTAGTGGTTATTTATTTAATTTAATATACAATTCAAATAACTTCAAACAAAAAAAAATATTTATCATTGAAAAAAATAATGATTTAATTTGCTTATTAAAAAAAGAGTTTTGTTTTGATTTTAATTTTTCAAATATTATATTGATAAACGAAATAAGCGAATTAAATAAGGTATTAGTTTATTTTGAATTTGAAGATTTATTTTCATTTGAAATAATTAAAAATCAAGTAGAAACAGAAATTTTATATAAAGATTTTTTTAATGAAATTGAAAAAAAATTTTTTTGGTATATAAATGAAATAAAACAAAATTTTTTAACAAAATTAATTTTAGAAAAAGAATGGAATAAAAATTCAATAATAAATTTCAAGGAAATAATTAATGCAAATTCAATTAATTTTTTAGTAAATAAATTTAAAAATGTTCCGGGTATATTAATAAGTGCAGGTCCTTCGCTTGATAAAAATATAAATGAATTAAAAGATTATGTAGATAAGTGTGTAATAGTTGCAGTTGATACAGCATTAAAAACATGTAAATTGCAAAATATCAAACCAGATTTTATTTATTCACTTGATTGTAATCGTGCTAATTTTTCTGATTTTTTAAATGTTCAAACAGATGAATTAAATCTTATTTTTGATTTTGTTGTTTATCCTGATATAATCACAAATTTTAGAGGACGAAAATTTTTTTCAATAACAGGTCATGAAAAAAATATAAATAATAATTATTTTGTTGAATATATTGAATTTTACAATTGGTTAAAGTCATTTTTAAATTTTGATTTACCTTATATTCAAACAGGCGGTTCAGTTGCTCATTCAGCATTTGATTTTTTACGAATTTGTGGTTGTAATCCAATTATTCTTATAGGCCAGGACCTTGCATATAGTAATTTTAAACATCACACAATTACCAAATTAAATTATGAGGGAATAAATAAATTTTTTACATTGGAGACTGAATTTTTTAATATTAGTTTAAATAAAAATTTACTGAAAATAAAAGGGTATTATGATGAATTTGTTTTTACAGATAGTGTGTTGTATGGTTATTTAAAATGGTTTGAAGATGCAGGAGAAAAATTAAATAAATTTATTGAGTTAATAAATTCAACAGAAGGTGGAGCAGAAATTAAAAATTTCCAAAAAATAAGATTATCAGACGCATTAAAGAAATATTGTAAAAATACATTAGATAAAAATTTTATAAATAATAGTAATGATAATATTTTTAAAGAAAATAAAAATTTGATTTTAGATAAGATAATTGAAAAGATAAATGAATTTGAATTAGTAAGAGAAAAATGTTTAACATTTATGAAAAAAATAGAAGAGAATTACAAAAATAAAATTGTATTAAATAAAGATGAAATAAATGCAGCAGAAAAAAATATATTAGAAACAGAAAAATTTTTTATAAAAATATTTTTAAAAGATTACAAATATAGATTACTGGCATTGAAGATGAATAAAAATATCAGTGAAAATGAATATAATTATTTATCAGCAGTAATATTTTTTAAATTAATGATTGAAGCAGTTGATTATTTTCAACCATTATTTCAAAATTTGTATAATAAATTAAAATAATGGAAAAATTTATCGCTGATGCAATGTTAGGTAAATTAGCAAAATATTTAAGAATGTTTAATATTGATACAAAATATATAAAAAATATAAATGATGAGGAATTAATGCAAATTGCAAAAAGCGAAAATAGAATAGTGTTAACAAGAGATAGATTATTAATCAAGCGAAAATTTTTTAAAACACATAAATATATTTTTATTAAAGGAGATAAAATAATTGACCAATTAAAAATATTTAATAAATATTACAAATTAGCAATTGATAATGATTTAAAATATTGTTTGCGATGTAATAATTTAATAGAAGAAATAGAAAAAGAAAAGATAATAAATTGTGTGCCACCATTTGTTTTTAATACACAGGAAAAATTTTATGTATGTCATAATTGTAATCGAATATATTGGTCTGGCACACATAATATTCGAATGCAAGAGAGATTGAAAGAAATATTAAAAAAGATAAATGAAGCAAAGGAGTAAAAGATGAATTATTATTTTCTTGGTATTTGTGGAATAGGTATGTCTGGAATAGCATACATAATAAAAAAAATGAATTTAAAAGATTTAGTAATAGGTTCAGACCGTTTTTTTGATAATAATAAAAATTTAGATATAAAAAATAAATTAGAAAAAAATGGAATAATAATAGTTCCACAAAATTTAGAAGTTTATAATAAATATAAAATTGATTTAATAGTTGTATCAACAGCAATATCAGATGATTTATTAGAAATAAAAGAAGCAAAAAAGAGAGGAATAAAAATAATTCATAGAAGTGAGTTATTAAATGAGATAGTAAAAAAATACAAACATTCAATAGCAATCAGTGGCACATCAGGTAAATCAACAATAACAGCACTTATAGGTTATATTTTTTATGTAGGCGGAAAAGAACCAACAATAATAAATGGAGCAATAATGAATAATTTTAAAAAGGGCAATATGCTAGGAAATGCAATAAAAGGGAAAAATAAAAATTATGTAATATTTGAAGCAGATGAAAGTGATGGTTCATTTCTAAATTATAAACCAGAAACTGCAATAATATCAAATATTTCACTTGACCATCAGGAAATAACAAAATTAAAAGAATTATTTTTTTCATTTAGTAAAAATGTAAATAAAAATTTGATTATAAATAGTGATTGTGAAAATAGTAATAGTATAAAATTCAATTGTAAAAAAAAGATATACAAAATAACAAAAAACAAAATACCAGGAAATATCAAAGAATTAAAAATCGAAGGATTAAATATTTCATTTAAATATAAAGGAAATATAATAAAATTTCGATATCCTGGTTATTATAATTTATTAAATATTTTATTTAGTATAAAAGTAGCAGAGATATATAAAATCAAAAAAGAAGCAATAATAAAAGCATTAAATACATATAAAGGATTATATCGAAGATTTGATATAAAATTAAAAGAAAAAAATTATTTAGTGCTTGATGATTATGCACATAATCCAGATAAAATTGAGAATTTTATTCAAACAATAACAAAACTGCAGAAACGAAATTTTTTTATATTTCAACCACATGGTTTTGGACCAACTAATTTAATGTTTGAAGGTTATGTAAATACATTTTTAAAGAATATAAAAAGAGATGATTATTTGATTTTATTACCAGTATTTTATGCAGGCGGCAAAATAAATAAAATCAGAGATTCATATTCAATATATAAAGAATTGAAGAAAAATAATTTTAAGAATGTTTATTATATAAAGGAGCGAAAAAAAGTAATTGAATTTATAAAAAAGAAAAAAATAAAAAATTCAGTAATAGCAGTATTTGGAGCACGAGATAATTCACTAAATGATTTTGCAAATGAAATAGCGAAGAGTTTAATTAAATAAATTATGATAACAGTAAAAAATTTATCGTTTAAATATAGAACATTTTATAATGATTTATTTGAACTAAAAAATATTGAATTTGAAATAAAACAAAATGAATTTGTAATATTAGTAGGAAAATCAGGAAGTGGCAAAAGCACATTAGCAAAAATATTAGCAGGCTTATATAAAGATTATAATGGTTCAGTAAAAATAAAAAATGAGGAATTAAAAAAAATAAAAGATTTAAAAGATGTAATATCAATATCATTTCAATTTCCAGAAAATCAATTTTTTTTAGATAATGTGATTGGTGAATTAGCATTTGGCTTAAAAATAAGAAATTATAGTAATGAAGAAATAATTAAACGAATAAAAAATGTTTGTAATATCATAAATTTTCCAATAGAAAAATATCAATGTTATTCGCCATTTGATTTAAGTAGTGGCGAACAACGAAAATTAGGATTAGCAATTGTATTATTACTTGATACAGAAATAATAATATTAGATGAACCATTATGTGGTATAGATGCAAATGGAAGAAAACAATTTATAAAAATATTTGAAAATTTAAAAACAAAACAGAACAAAACAATTATATATATCACACATTCGCCTGAAGAAGTATTTTATTTAACAGATAAAATAATAATACTTGATAAAGGCGAAATAATATGTTTTAGCGAAAAAGAAGATTTAATAAATAAAAAAATTGATGATGAAAATCTATATAATTATTTACCTGAAAATTTTTATTATGTAAATAAATATCGTAAAGAAGGAATTAAATTTGAAAAGAATTATTATTCACCAAAAAATTTAGTAAAGGAATTAATAAAACAAAATTATAAAAATATAGAAAAAATCAGGTGATGCAAATTAATGAAAAATATAGAATTAAAAATAATAAAAACAAATAATAAAAAATTAAGAATAACAGAAGATAAAGATATAGTAGAATTACAGAAGAATATCGAAAAAGAAGGGCTATTAGTTCCAATAATAATCGATGAAGGAAATAATATAATAAGTGGTTTTAAAAGAGTCGAAATATTTAAAAAGATTGGAAAAAAAGAAATACCAACAATAATTAAAACATTTAGTAATGAAAGAGAAAAAATAAAATTTATAATAGAAGATAATATAAGGTATAGGAAATTATATGCAACAGAAATAATGCGTTCAATTAAATTATTATTAAGTTATAATTATGAAAATAATGAAATAGCAGAAATATTAAAAATTCCAGTTGGTTATATAAATCATTATTTAATATTATCAGAATTACCAGAAAAAATAAAAGAGGAAATAAATAAAGAAAAATTAAGTATAAAAAATATAGAAAAAATAAAATATTTAGTTAGCAAAAATTTTACACCATTAATTTTTTTTCTTGCGGAAAATAATGCAAATGCAAATACACAGGGTATGGTTTTTGAATATACAATTGAAATAATATTACGAGACAAAATAAACGCAGAAGAATTTTTTGAAAAGATAAATATAAAAGAAATAATAAATAATGTAAAATTAAATACAACACAAAAAGTAGATAAGGTCTATAAAAAGATATATGAATTAAGGTATCCAGATATATCAACAGCCCAAAATTCATTTAATTCGATTGTTCGCAAATATTTTAAAAATAGCAATGTTAAAATTTCTCCACCATTAAATTTTGAAGGTGATTATATAAAATTAGAAGCAAAATTAAAAAAAGAAATAGAAGTAAAAAATTTAATATATGATTTAGAAAGTTTTTATAGAGATAAAGTAATATCAAAATTGAAAGATTTGTTTATCTAATAATGATACTCAATTTTTTAAATCAATATCTTGATTACAAAATAATTGAAGAGAACATAAAATATAGAAAGAAGATATATATAAGTGGAGTAAATTCATCATTTTTATCACTATATTCTTATGCATTATTTAATACAATAAACGAAAAAATAGTAATAATTTGTGACACAGAAGATAATAGTCAGAAAATAGAAAATGAAATAAATGAAATAAAAGAAGGAAAAGCATTTACAATAAAAAATAATAATGAGAATAATAAAAATTATTTAACATATGAAAGATTATATAGCACGACAGAAAAATCAATAATAATAATAAAAAGTGAAGATTTAATAATAAAGATACCAGCAAGAGAAAAATTTTGTAAAAATATTTTAAACATAAAGAAAAATCAAAAGATAAATTTTGATGATTTAATAAAGCAATTAATAATTTCAGGTTATGAGCGAACAATGAAAGTATACAATAATGGTGAATTTAGTGTGCGTGGAAATATTATTGATATATATTCACCAAATAATAATTTGCCAGTGCGAATTGAATTATTTGATGATATAGTTGAATCAATTAGAGAATTTAATCCTGAAAATCAGCGCTCAATAAAAGAAATAAATGAAATAAAGATAATACCATATAATTTTCAAGAAAATAATAAAGAAGAAGCTGAAAAATTATTAATTGATTATTTATCAGAAGAAAAAATAATATTTTTATATGAATTTGAAAATTTTAAAAAATATGATGAATTAATATTTGTAGAAAGATTTTTAGAAAATAAATGTTTCATTAGATTTTCAAAGACATTATTAAATATATATACAAACACAATCGAATTAACAATTAATCGAAAACCTTATATAAATTATGAAAGTAAAGAATTAAAAGAAAAGATTGATTTATTATTAAAGAACTACAAAAAAATAATAATTACAACAAGATATGAAAAACAATTAGAGCGATTAAAACAATTATTTATAGATTATGGATATAAAAATTTAGTGTTAGTAAATAAAATAGAAGAAGTAATTGAAAAAGATTTTCATTTTGGAATATTAAAATTATTGTTATTTAATTCATTATATTTTGAAAAAGAGAATATAATAATAATACCAGAAGATTTGTTATATAATGAAGAAGAAAATTATTTTTATCAATGGACACAAATAGATACAAAAAAAATAAAAGAAATCCAGAAAATATCAGATTTAAAAGAAAATGATTATGTAGTGCATTGGGAATATGGAATAGGCATTTATAAGGGCTTGGAAACATTGACAGTAGAAGGGGTAAAGCGCGATTTTTTACATATTCAATATGCAAATGATGGTGAGTTATATTTACCGCCAACAGAATTTAAGTATTTAAGTAAATATATAAATTATGATGATACGAAAAAAATAGAATTATCAGATTTAAATAAAAGAAATTGGAATAAAATAAAATATCGAGCAAAAAAGAAAATCGAAGAAATTGCATACGAACTAATGGAATTATATTCAGCAAGATTAAGTAATAATGGGTATAAATTTAAGGGTGATACACAAGAACAATTATTATTTGAATCAAGATTTAGTTATGAAGAAACGCCAGACCAATTAAAAGCAATAGCAGAAGTAAAAAAAGAAATGGAAAGTGGCAAGATAATGGATAGACTAATATGTGGAGATGTAGGATATGGAAAAACAGAAGTAGCAATAAGAGCAGCATTTAAAGCAGTGCAAAATAAGAAACAGGTTGTGATATTAGTTCCAACAACAATTTTATGTCTACAACATTATGATTTATTTAAAAAGCGATTTCAAGGATTTAATGTAAGAGTTGAATTTATAAGTAGATTTAAAAATAGAAGTTTACAAAAAGAAATAATAAAAAATTTAAAAGAAGGAAAAATAGATATAATAATTGGAACACATAGATTATTACAACCAGATATAGAATTTAATGATTTAGGATTGTTAATAATAGATGAAGAACAAAGATTTGGAGTAAAGGCAAAAGAAAGGATAAAATTATTAAAAAAGAATGTATCAGTATTAACATTAACAGCAACACCAATACCAAGAACATTGCATTTAAGTTTAAGTGGAATACGAGAAATAAGCATAATAAATACATATCCAAAAAATAGATTACCAATAAAGACAATAATAACAGAATATGACGAACAAATAATAAAAAAGGCAATATTAAATGAATTAAAACGAGGCGGACAAATTTATTTTGTTCATAATAATATAGAAACATTACCAGTAATGTCAAATCGGATAAAAAATTTAGTGCCACATATACGGCTAAATATAGTGCATAGCAAAATGAAAGCAGAACAAATTGAGAAAATAATGTATGAGTTTTATCAGAATAAATTTGATTTATTATTATGTACGACAATAATAGAAAATGGATTAGATATACCAAATGTAAATACAATAATAATAAATAATGCAGAAAATTTTGGATTATCTCAATTACATCAATTAAGGGGACGAGTAGGAAGAACAAATATTCAGGCATATGCATTTTTATTTCATAAAGGAATAGATAAAATAAATGAAGAAGGAAAGAAACGATTAAATGCATTAAAAGAATATGCATATTTAGGTTCTGGTTTTGAATTATCAATGAAAGATTTACAGATACGCGGAGCAGGAAATATATTAGGTGAAGAACAATCAGGAATAATTATGGATATAGGATATGAATTATATTGTCAGATATTAAAAGAGACATTGGATGAATTAAAAGAAAAAGAACATATAAAAAAAGAGAGTGTGATTGTAGATTATAATATATCAGCATATATACCAGAAGATTATATAAGCGATGTAATAGATAGAATACAGATATATAAAAGAATATTAAATGCAGAAAAAGACGAAGAAATAGAAGAGTTAATAGAAGAAATAGATGATAGATATGGCAGAATACCAAAACCATTAAGATTATTATTTGAAATAGGAAAAATAAAAATAATAGCAAGAAATAAGGAAATAAAAGAAATAACAATAAGACAAAATGAAATAATAATAGAATTTATCGAACCACCAATTGATAGGTTAATAGAATTAAAAAATAAATTATATAATTTTACAGGCTATGGTGGGAAAAAGAATTCAATAATATTTGGTCCATATAGAGATGAAATACAGATGTTAAATGAGATAAAATTATTTTTGAAGGAATTATAAAAGAATTTTAGAATAATAAAATTTAATTTTTTTGGCTAAACTTAAAAAATCAAGTTCAACTAATTTTAAAAGAGAATCAATATCACCAGCAGGTATAAAAGAATCAGGAAGGCCTAAATTTATTATACTTTTTTTATTATCAAAGAAATTTTGATTAATTAAATAATTAATCATAGCTCCCATTCCGCCGATAACAGAATTTTCTTCAATGGTAAAAATAAGAGAAGAATTATGTATAATATCTTTAATAGAATTAAAATTAAGAGGTTTTAAGAAGCGGAGATTTATAAAATTACAATTTATATTTTCTTTGTTTAATTCAATAATAGCTTTATATGCTTCATTAACCATAGAACCAATAGCAATAATTAAGATTTTATTTTGCTCATTATTTATTATTATTTCAGGTTCACCTAAAATTAAATCAGAATTTGAATTAATAAAATTTTCAGCATATCTTCGAGGATAGCGAATAGCAGAAATTTTATTAGAATTCACAGCAAAGTTTAACATTTTACGAAATTCAATTTCATCTTTTGGAGCCATAATAATAATGTTTGGAATATGAGATAAATAAGAAAAATCAAAGGCACCGTGATGAGTAGGACCATCTTCACCAACCAAACCAGCTCTATCAATTGTAAAAATAATAGGTAAATTTTGTAAAGCAACATCGTGAATAATCTGGTCATAAGCGCGTTGTAAAAATGTAGAATAAATAGTAACAACAGGTAAAAAACCAGCTTTCGCTAAACCAGCAGCAAAAGTAACAGCATATTCTTCTGCAATTCCAACATCAAAGAAGCGCTGAGGAAATTTTTTTTCGAATTCAGTAAGACCACATCCTTCTGCCATAGCAGCAGTGATAGCAATTATTTTTTCGTTTGTTTCTGCAATTTTAATTATTTCTTCGCCAAAAATTTGAGTATATGTTTTTGCAGTAGAACCATTTTTATTTGTAGGTGCAGAAACACCGTGAAAAGTAATAGGTTTTTCTTCTGCATCTTTATAACCTTTTCCTTTTATTGTTTTAATATGTAAAATAATAGGGTAATTTAATTCTTTTATTTTTTTTAAGATATTAATCAAATCTTTAATATTATGACCATCAATAACACCAAAATATTTTAAACCTAAATCTTCAAATAAAACCTGAGGTAATAAAAGAATTTTAATACTTTCTTCTAATCTGTGTAAAATTTCAGTTGCTTTATTATGAAAACGAAATTTTTTAATAATATTATCAATTTCAGATTTTAATCTATTATAAATTGGCGTAGCCATAATTTTACTTAAATATTCTGAAATAATTCCAACATTTTTAGAAATGGACATTTCATTATCATTTAAAATAATTATTAAATCATTTTTTCTATGACCAACATTATTGATTGCTTCATACGCTAAACCACTTGTAAGCGCCCCATCGCCAATAACAGCAATAATTTTATTTTTTTCTTTTTTAATGTCACGAGCTTGTGCTAAACCAGAAGCAAGAGCAATAGAAGTGCTTGAATGACCAACAATAAATAAATCGTGCTCACTTTCATTTGGATTAGGAAATCCACTTAAACCCTGATATTTACGAAGAGTATGAAATTTTTCATAGCGACCAGTTAAAAGTTTATGAGCATAAGATTGATGCCCAACATCCCAGATTATTTTATCTTCTGGTGAATTAAAAACATAATGTAAAGCAATTGTTAATTCAACAGTGCCTAAATTCGAGGAAAGATGACCACCATTTTTTTGAACAGTTTCAATTATTACTTCTCTTATTTCTTCTGCTAATTTTTCTAATGATGAATAATTAAATGATTTAATTATTTCAGGTCCTTTAATTAAAGGTAATAATTTTTTCATAGTTTATTTTTCTCTAAATTTTAAAAATTGAGCTAACTCAACAAAAAAATCTATATTTTTATTTTTAATTTTTTGAATTTCTTTAATAGCATTATTTATATAGTTTTCGCATAACTCTTTTGTCTTATCAATTCCAAATAATCTTATATAAGTCATCTTTTTTTTAGCTTCGTCAGTTCCAGTATTTTTTCCTAATATTTTACTATCACCTAATTGATTAAGTAAATCATCACTAATTTGAAAAGCATTACCAAAATTATAAGCATAATTAGTTAAAATTTTTAATTCGTTTTCAGGTGCAGAAGATAAGATAGCGCCAATTTTTATACAAGCGATTAGTAAGGCAACAGTTTTTTTTTCGTGAATAAATTTAATAGTGTTATATTTTGGTTTTTTATTTTCATTTTCTAAATCAGCCACCTGCCCCGCCACCATGCCATCAATACCAGAATTTATACTTAATATTCTAATTGCTTCAATAATTTGTGCAGGTTTTATATTTGTATTTTTATCATTACAAAAATATTCAAAACACAAAGTAAGAAGAGCATCACCCGCTAAAATTGCAAGTGCTTCATTAAATTTTTTATGGACTGTAAGTTTACCGCGGCGATAATCGTCATTATCAAGTGCAGGCAAATCATCATGAATTAAAGAATAAGTGTGAAGCATTTCAATACCAAAGGCAAAAGGTAAAACATCATTTTTTTTAAGGTTATATAATTCTGCTGTTTTTGTTAATAATAAAGGGCGCAGTCTTTTACCACCATTTAATAAAGCATATTTTACAGCTTGATAAATTGAAATAGGTTTTTTGTTTTTAAATTTTTTTGTTAATTCTTTTTTAAGTTGGTCGTCAAACCATTTTTGATATTTAATAATTTCATTTTCAATTTTTTGGTTTCGCATAAAAAAATATAATAATTCAATATTTAAAAAAGTCAATAATTAATTAAATCATAAAATTTTAAGAGAGAATAATTTTTTGTTTAATGATATAAGTGTTAATAATTATTTGAATTTAATGAACATTTTATGAAAAAATTTTTAAAATTATGTTTTGGCGATTTTGTATTGAAAATAATAAATGAGAGATATTTCAAAATCAGAAAATATCCCAGACATGGTATACCCCTTTGCAGCATTACGAATAATAAGTAAAAAGAAATTAAAACAAATAAAAGAAATAATGAAAAGAAAAGCGAAAAAGAAATGAAAAAAAATAGTTGTAAAAAATTAAAGGAACACATAAAATATTTTTCAAAAAGTTATAAAGGAGAAAAATATCTATGTGTCCCTCATATTCATCTTCTTGTCCTTATAATTATTATGATATGATAAGAAATAAAAATCAAGTATTTAATTATCGATTAAAAATGGTTCAGTATGCCAAAA
>Ga0209409_1001291_pt1 | contig 21862 bp, 17 predicted proteins | sample AD_JPNMR1_MetaG_FD_184424 | JGI IMG/M metagenome (GOLD analysis project Ga0209409, IMG submission 184424) | Active sludge microbial communities of municipal wastewater-treating anaerobic digesters from Japan - AD_JPNMR1_MetaG (SPAdes) (version 2) | ecosystem: Engineered > Bioreactor > Anaerobic...
AAGTATTGCTGAAATTATTACTGTTCCGGGCTATATTAACACTGATTTTGCTGATGTTTATAGTATTATGAAAGATGGTAAAGTAGCCATTATGAATACCGGATATGCTTCAGGCGAAAATCGAATCACAAAAGCCATAGAGAATGCTTTAAATTCACCCTTGCTCAACACAAATGATGTAAATGGTGCTTCCAAGGTTTTGTTGAGTCTTTACTGCTCAACTACCAATCAGATTAAGATGGAAGAAGTGCAACAAATTCATGATTTTATGAAAAAAGTAGGGAGAAATGTACAGGTAATTTGGGGTGCTACTTTCGATGACACTTTAGGCGACAACGTTAAAATTACGCTTATTGCGACTGGTTATGATGTTAGTGATATTCCAGGTATGCCTACTTCAATCGTAAATAAACATAAAAACAGTCAATTTGCTGAAAAAAAATATTCAACTATTGATGAAAAAAAACCACCTATTGCTCATTCTACTGAAGAAGAAAAGGAATTACAGATTCAAAAAGCAATGGATGAATATTATGGTGATGATATTTCTCAAAATACTTCTGAAAAAGAATTAAAAGTGGGAATAGAAGATAATATACCTGTAGTTAATTTTAAAGACCTCGAAGATTTAGAGAATGATGAAATTTTGAAAAAAGTAGAAAAAATTCCTGCATGGATAAGAAAACAGAAAAAAAATGATTAACTTCTTATTTTGTTTTTACTAAAAAATTATACCTATGGAAACTTTATTTGATAAAATTTCAGAAGATATTAAACAAGCAATGCTTGCTCGTGATAAAGTAACCCTGGAAGCTTTACGTGGCATTAAGAAAGAATTTCTTGAGGCAAAGGCAGCAAAAGGAAATGATGGGACATTGTCAGATGAAGCAGCAGTAAAAATTCTTCAGAAAATGATCAAACAACGGAAAGAAAGTGCTCAAATTTATGCCGAACAGAACCGACTCGAATTAGCTGAAGCTGAATTGGCAGAAGTAGCTGTTATCGAAAAATATTTACCCCCTCAAATGGATGAAGAACAGTTAAAAACTGAAATTAATAAAATCATTGATGAAGTAGGAGCCAAAAGTATGCAAGAGATGGGAAGAGTTATAGGAATTGCGGTCAAAAAACTTTCTGGGAAAGCCGATAGCCAAATGATAGCTAACACTATAAAAAGTTTGCTGCAAAGTAAAGTTTGAAGATAAAAAAGGAATTATTCTTGACTTTCAAAGAGTGATTCCTTTATTTTATCGACAATGATTTTTTTACAATCCTTTCACTATTTCATAAGTATCAGAAGCTATCATAAATTCTTCGTCTGTTGGAATGACGGCAACCTTTATGCTGGAATCGGGTGTACTTATCAAGGCTTCTTTCCCTTGCGTGGCCATATTTATTTTTTCGTCGATTTTAACTCCTAAATAATTAAGATTATTGCACACATTTGTACGTGTACTGGCTTGATTTTCACCAACACCACCTGTAAATGCCAGTAAATCAACTCCATTCAAAGCAGCCGTATAAGCACCAATATATTTTATGATGCGGTATTCATACATTTCCAGGGCTAAGCGGGCTCTTTCATTTCCTTTTTCAATAGCAGCTTTAATATCACGCATGTCAGATGAAATGCCTGAAATACCTAACATTCCGCTGTGCTTATTAAACAAAGTAGAAAGTGTCGAGGGACCAATCATCTCTTTTTCCATTAAAAAAGTAGCAATTCCCAAATCAACATCGCCCGAACGAGTTCCCATCATTAAACCTTCAAGCGGTGTAAATCCCATTGATGTATCAATAGATTTTCCATTTTTGATGGCGGTAGCTGAAGCTCCATTTCCTAAATGCACCGTTATTATTTTTGTTTGTTGATAATCAAGTCCTAAAAAATCGCAAGCTCTTTTTGAAACGTATCGATGACTCGTTCCATGAAAGCCATATCGCCGAATGCTATATTTTGTATATAAGGAATAAGGAATGGCATACATATAGGCATATTCGGGCATTGTTTGATGAAAAGCGGTATCAAAAATTGCCACCTGTGGAACAGAAGGCAATAATTCTTCTATAGCGTGAATACCAGCTAAATTAGGTGGATTATGTAAAGGTGCTATATCAATGCATTCTTCAATTTTTCGAATTACTTCATCCGTTATGAGTACACTTTTGTTAAATTTTTCACCACCATGAACAACCCGATGACCAACAGCATCAATTTCCTCTAAAGATTTAAGTGTTCCATGGCGTTTACTGGTAAGTACTCCTAAAATATATTCGATTGCAGTTTGATGTTCCAAAACCTCACCTTCTAAAAGAATTTTTTGACCATCATGCCGCATATGTCTCAAGCATGAACCTTTCATTCCAATTTTTTCCACAATACCAGAGCCTAAAATCTCATTAGTTTCTAAATTGAATAATTTATATTTTACTGAGGAACTACCACAGTTTAATACTAATATTTTCATGCTTTTTCTCCTCCTTGTTTGATGATATTTCCTTCTTCATCATATTTATAAAATCCTTTTCCTTTTCTTACTCCAAAATGTTTCGCCCTATATAAACGTAATAAAACAGGTGAAGGTTTATATTTGGAATTTCCATATTCGTTAAATAAATTTTCCATTAAATTGACAATTTTTTCTATCCCCATTTGATCAGCAGTACGAAAAACACCCAGTCGATGCCCAAATCCTACTGTTAAAACACGATCAATATCTTCCACCGTTGAAATTCCTTCCATTAATATTTCACAGGCTTCATTTAATTCAATGAGGAATAATCTGATACTTACTAAACCTGCTGATTCAGCAACTGCCACATATTGATGGTTGATTAAACGAGCAAATTGACAAACTTTGTTATAAGTTTCATCTGAAGTATAAAGTCCACGTACAATTTCTATAATGTTTGATTCTGGAATGTTGGATAAAAAATGTAATCCTACACATCTTTCTTTATAACGTAATTCAGATGCCAATTCTGTAATAACAACGGTAGATACATTAGAAGCAATAATAGCTTGAGGTGATAACACTTTTTCCAATTGCAAAAACACTTCTTTTCTTTCCTTTACATGTCTTTCACCAGTTTGGTCATCATATCGAACAGCTTCAATTACAAAATCACAGTCACTAAAATCTTTGTAATTTTTTGTACCTTGTACACGACTTAAAACTATTTTTTTTTCATTTTCTGTTAATCCCCAATTCTCAATTTTTTTATTCAATTTTTGTTCAATTCGGCTGAAAGCGTTGGCAATTTTTTCATCTGTAGGTTCTAAAAATACTACTTCGATTCCATTAAGAAGTGCTCTTGTAGCAATAGCACTACCTTCATAACCACAACCAACTATTCCTATTTTTGAAAAAAGAGTGCGTCGTCGGCTTCTTTTACTTAACCCATATTTTTCAATGGGTTCGACAATTATTTCATGCATAATATTTTAAAAAATTAAAAGATCAAAATCCAATTTAATAATTCAATTTATTTTCTTACCAAATTTGACGTTATGATAATCATTTGTACAATATCATTTACTGAACATCCTCGAGATAAATCGTTTACAGGTGCAGCCATTCCTTGCAGAATAGGACCAATAGCTTGTGATCCTGAAAGACGTTCTACTAATTTGTAGCCAATGTTACTGGCTTGCAAATCAGGAAATATTAAAACATTGGCTCGTCCCGCCACTGGACTATCGGGAACTTTTCTCTCAGCCACAGATGGAACAATAGCTGCATCAGCTTGTAATTCTCCATCGATAAGTAAATCAGGATTCATTTCTTTTGCTATTTTCGTTGCTTTTATTACTTTGTCAACTAACTCATGTTGAGCACTTCCTTTGGTCGAAAAACTAAGCATGGCAACACGTGGTTCAATTTCTGCCAGGTTATGAGCAGTTTCGGCTGTACACATTGCTATTTGTGCTAATTCTTCGGCTGTGGGACATGGATTTACTGCACAATCTGCAAATATTAATAAACCATTTTCACCATAGTGAGTAGGGGTAAACATTAAAAATAAACCTGATACAACATTTATGCCAGGAACAGTTTTTATAATTTGAAATGCAGGGCGTAATACATGAGTAGTAAAATTGCGTGCTCCGGCTAATTCGCCATCTGCATCTCCATTTTTTATCATCAAACAACCAAAATATAAAGGATCTTTTGCAAGTCGTGTGGCTTCTTCATAAGTTATCCCTTTATTTTTTCTAATTTCGTAAAGAAGATTAATATATTCATTCAATTTTGGGGAATTTTCAGGATCAATTATTTCTGCCTCGGCTATGTTGTTTAAATGATTTTCTTCGGCTAATTTTCTTATTTTTTCTTCTTTCCCAAGTAAAATCAATTGAGCTATTTTTTCTTTTAATACAACATCAGCCGCTTGCAACGTGCGAATTTCATCTCCTTCTGGCAAAACAATTTTTCGTAAATTTGCTTTTGCCCGTTCCGTTAATTTGTTTAGTAAATCCATTTTCATTTTTATATGGAAGTAAGCACTTTGAATGTTGAAGAACACTTACAAAATTAATAAAAAAAATGAAATTGCAATGTCGAGATGACAATTTTTAATAAAAATTTTTCTTGAAAATAAAATTATTAGCAATTATTTTAGCCATTTATTCAACCATTCAAAAAAGGTTCGTTGCCATAGGATACCATTTTGCGGTTGCAATACCCAATGGTTTTCATCTGGAAAAATCAACATTTCAGCCGGAATATCTCTTAATATTGCTACATTAAAAGCAGCCATAGACTGCGAAGCAAGGATTCTGTAATCTTTTTCTCCATGAATGATTAAAATAGGTGTATCCCATTTGTCTACAAACAGATGTGGTGAATTAGCATAAGTTCGTTGGGCAGTAGAATTATTCTTATCCCAGTAAGGACCACCAAAATCCCAGTTTACAAACCACATTTCATCCGTTTCAAGGTATTGTTGTTCCAAGTTAAACATCCCATCGTGAGCGATAAAAGCTTTAAATCGTTTGTTGTGATGGCCTGCCAGCCAGTAAACGGAAAATCCGCCATAACTGGCTCCCACACATCCCAACTTGTCTTTGTTGACAAAAGATTCTTTTGCTAATGCATCGATAGCTGAAAGATAATCTTGCATGTTTTGTCCGCCATAATCGCCGCTGATTTGTTCCAGCCATTCTTTGCCAAAACCTGGAACACCTCTTCGATTAGGAGCGACAATAATATAATTATTGGCAGCCATTAATTGAAAATTCCATCGATATGACCAAAACTGACTGACTGGCGATTGTGGACCACCTTCACAGTAGAGCAATGTTGGATATTTTTTGTTTGGATCGAAATCAGGTGGATAAATAACCCACGTATGCATTTGCTTGTTGTCCGTCGTTGTAATCCATCGTTCCTCAACCTTTCCCATTTTTAATTGATCCAGTATTTCTTTATTTTCAAAAGAAAGCTCTGTTTCTTTTCCTGTTTTTGGATCAATGCTATAAATTTCATTGGGTTTACTCATGGAATGTTTTACGCCAATAAGAACGTTTTTAGCTTCGATAACGAATTCATAATCGTGAATTCCATTAGTAAGAGGTGTAATTTGTTTATTTTGAATGTTTGCTTTGTAAATTTGAGTTAAAGCATGCCAGCAACTTACAAAATAGATATTTTGACTATTGGAACTCCAGGATAAATTATTGCAATTTTGATCGAAATTGCTGGAAATATCTTTCTTTTCTCCCGTCTGTAAATTCATTACAAACAAACGACTTTTATCCGACTCGTAACCTTCACGTTCCATGCTTTCCCAAGCTATCCATTTGCCGTTGGGTGAAAATTTAGGATTCATATCATATCCCATCATTCCTTCTGTTTTATTTTCAGTCTTTCCACTTTCCACATAATAGAAATAGATATCAGAATTAGTGGAAAGCGTATATTCTTTACCTGTTTTTTTCCGACAAGTATAGGCAATGATTTTACTATCCGGACTCCAATTGAGTTGCTCAATCCCACCAAAAGGTTTCATGGGACATTCATAAGGTTCTCCTTCCAGAATATCTTTCTCGTTTACGATTTTATTGTTTTTGAAATCAGCAATAAAAGGATGTGGAATAGTTTGTATCCATTCGTCCCAGTGTTTATACATCAAGTCTTTTACAATAATGCCTGTGGCTTTCGGCAAATCAGGGTATTTGTCGCTGGCACGTTCACCAAATTTTACCTCAGCAATAAAAAGAATTTTTGATTCGTCGGGTGAAAAAATAAAATCGTTTATACCACCTTCTCGTTGAGTAATTTGTTGACGATTAGCACCATCGGCATCCATCATCCACAACTGTGAACTTCCGCTTTCTGAAGAAATAAAAGCTATATGTTTCCCATCTTTCATCCATTTAGCACTATTTTCACGAACAGAAGTTTGGGTAATTTGTATTTTATTCGTTCCATCGACATTCATAGTGAAAATCTCGGTGTTGCTTTTGTTTTCAGGAATGCTAAAATATGTAACATGATAAAGAATTTTTGTCTTATCATGAGAAAGTTGAACGCCCGATATTCTTCCAAACGACCAAAGAATTTCAGGCGTCATTTTCCCATTTTCAACTTTAATAGCAGATTTACCAATTAGATGATTTTTTTCTGAAGCCATACAAATTGTTGATAAAGTGACCATTGTTAAAATAAATAATTTAAATATTTGATGCATATTTTGTTGGAATATAAACTTAGGTTATATTTATCTTTATAAGAATAACAAAAGTAAGATTTTAGACTGTTATATTCAAGCAATGTTTTTTTATTGAAATAATTAGTAGAAATGAAAGCGTTAGTAATCAATAGGATAAATGTTTAATATCTCCTTAAAAAACTTGCTTTTTTTGTAGTAGAAGATAGAAATTGTATTTAATTTTTTTCAACAATCCATTATTTTTTAAAAATGATGTATCTTTGTGACGTTTTTTAATAAATAAAAACAAAATAATATGAGTTTATTAAGTAAAAGAATGGGGGAATATAAAGCCCCTCAAGAAGTGCAAGCTTTAGGAGTATATCCTTATTTTCGTCCTATTGAATCTGAACAGGATACTGTAGTCAAAATTCATGGAAAACCTGTTTTAATGTTTGGATCGAATAGTTATTTAGGTTTAACTAATCATCCTAAATTAAAAGAAGCAGCTATCAAAGCCATTGAAAAATATGGGACAGGTTGTGCAGGTTCTCGTTTTCTGAATGGGACACTGGATATTCACATCGAATTAGAAGAAAGGTTAGCAAAGTTTGTAAATAAAGATGCGGCTCTGGTTTATTCTACAGGATTTTCCGTGAATGCCGGTGTTATTCCTTGCTTAACAGGCAGAAATGATTATTTGATTTTTGATGAGAGAGATCATGCTTCCATTATTGAAGGAAAAAGGTTATCTTTTTCAAAACAGTTTAAGTATCGTCACAATGATATGGAGTCGCTTGAAGATATTCTAAAACGTTGTGATTATGATAGAATAAAAGTGATTGTTTTGGATGGTGTTTTCAGTATGGAAGGAGATATAGCCAAATTGCCTCAAATTGTTGAATTATCAAAAAAATACAATGCCTCTGTTTATGTGGACGAAGCTCATACGTTAGGTGTTTTTGGTAAAACAGGAGCTGGAATTTGTGAACATTTCGGCTTAACTGATGATGTTGATTTAATTATGGGTACTTTTAGCAAGTCTTTAGGAACAATTGGTGGTTTTATAGCTTCTGACAATAATATTATTAATTATTTAAAGCATAATTCTCGTACTTTAATTTTTAGTGCATCCATTACGCCTGCTTCAACTGCGTGCGTACTGGCAGCTCTTGATGTTATTGCAGAGGAGCCATGGAGAAAGGAAGCTTTGTGGGCAAATACCTTGCGTGCTAAGGAAGGGTTTTTAAAGGCTGGATTTGAAATTGGTCATACTGAATCTCCTATTATTCCTCTTTATGTACGTGATAACATAAAAACTTTCAAGCTGACGCAAATGTTACAGGATGAAGGCGTTTTTGTCAATCCCGTTGTTTCTCCAGCCGTGCCCTCTGAAGATACGCTGATTCGTTATTCATTAATGGCTACACATACTTTTGAGCAAATTGATGAATCCATTGAAAAAATTACTAAAGTTGCCCGTCAACTTGGAATAATAGAATAAACCCGTTGTTTATATAAATGTAAAAAGTAGAGCAAGAGAATTTGTTCTACTTTTCTGTTTATAATATCTGAATTTTTTTAAAAATATTCCTGATTTTGAAGATAATCTTAAATAGATTTTTCTATAACCATTTCTTTTTTCTAAAATAAAGCAATATTATAAGGGAAACTAAAATCATTAATACCAATGAAAATGGATACCCATATTTCCAATTAAATTCTGGAATATATTTAAAGTTCATCCCATAAATACTTGCAATAAGTGTGGGAGGCAAAAATATAACAGATACAACAGTAAATATTTTAATAATTTTGTTTTGCTGAATATTTGCTAATCCAAGAAAAGTATCCTGCAAATAATCCAATCGATCAAAATCGAATCGTGTATATTCAAATAAAGAATTAATATCTTTTATGATCATATTCAAACGAGATAAAAGATCACGAGGAAAGAAATTACATTTTAACATATTAGAAATGACTCGTTGTTTATCTACAATATTCTGCCGGATAAGCATCACTTTTTCCTGTAAATCTTTGATAAGTATTAAAATATTTTGATCCAGGATATCTTCACTATTTAAAGTTTTACTTAAGTTGGTAATTTGGTCAGTCACTTCTTCAATCATGTCTGCATCATATTCTATACGGGTTTCAAAGATCGAAACCAAAACATGATAACCTGTGGGAAAATTACTGGTATTAACAAAAAGCTTTTTTACAGTCTCATTGAATGATTTTAATTCTGAACTACGTACCGAAACCAAAATTCCATTTTTTATAATAAATGAAACTGGCTCCATTACATAATTATCTTGTAAGAAATTTGAGTTTGCCACAATACTGTCATCAGTTTGGATATACCGGGAACTCATTTCAATTTCTTCAATTTCTTCATCTTCCTGAATGTAAATTTTTAAAAATTGTTCTAATTCGGATTCTACATTTTCTGGAACATCGTTCAAATCAATCCAGATTAAATTATTAAGATCTACTTTTTTGAGGATATCAAGATTTTTTGAAATTTTTAATTTACCATCTTCATGATAAAATATTCTTAATTCTGACATGATTGCCTCCTTTCTATTTTTTTATTACTGAAGGATTATTAAATTATCCAGCAGTAAGTAGTGTAACAACAAAATGAAAAATTATTATTTGGTTATTGTTTCATTGCCTTTTCTATTTGATTGGTAAGCTGAATAAAAGCAGTTACATCCAATTGTTCAGGACGTTTATCAAAAAATGAATTTTTATATATTTCATGATTTTTTTCTATCAAAGGTTCCAATGAATTTCGCAATGTTTTCCGTCGTTGGTTAAAAGCTGTTTTTACAACTGTTTTAAAAAGTTTTTCGTTGCAACCGATGTTCAAATTTTCATTTCGAGTAAGTTGAATAACAGCTGATTTCACTTTTGGCGGAGGTTGGAAGACATTTTCATCAACAGTAAATAAATATTCTACTTTATAATATGCTTGAAGCAACACACTCAAAATACCGTAAATTTTGCTGCCTGGTAAAGCAGCCAACCGTTCAGCTACTTCTTTTTGCACCATTCCCGTTAGGGATGGAATAATATCCTTATTTTCAAGAAGTTTAAAAAATATTTGGCTTGAAATGTTGTAAGGGAAATTGCCAATAATATAAAATTCACCAGAAAAAATCTTTTGTAAGTCTAATTGAAGAAAATCGCCTTCAATAACTTTTAAATTAGGGAAATGTTTATGGAGATAAATTACTGATTCGTGATCAATTTCAATAGCGACAAGATCAATAAGAGGCTGATTGATAAGGAATTGAGTTAATATACCCATCCCAGGCCCAATTTCCAGTACTGAAGTTTTCTCCTGGATGGGTAAACTTTCTACAATTCGGCGAGCCACATTTTTGTCCTTCAAAAAATGTTGCCCTAAGTATTTTTTTGCTTTTACTTCGGCCATTACTGTGATAATCGTCGGACATGATAAACAACCCAATAAAATTAATTAAAAAATGAAAAATTAAGATTAACAAACAAAATTGTATCTTTGTAACCTCGAAATTTTCTACTGCAAAAGTAATTAAAATTGTTAGAAACTTCTTCTTTTTTAAAAAATTATTAATACGATTTTAGATTTTTATGTCTTATAATGAATGAGGAAAATTTTTCAAAGGATTGGTTTTTTAATAGGTAAAGCAATTGACTTTTTTTATCCGCCTTTTCGTAAATACATGACTTTGCAATTTTTCAGATATGGAATCACAGGTGCTGCAAATATGGTTTTCGACTGGGTTTTATATTTTATTGTGTATAATTTTGTTTTACAACACAGAATGCTTCATCTGGGTTTTGTAACCATGAGTGCTCACATTGGAGCATTGGCAATAACTTTCCCAATTTCTTTTTTTACTGGTTTTTTACTACAAAAATATGTTACTTTTACAACTTCTTATTTACGAGGGCGAGTACAACTGTTTAGGTATTTATTAGTGGTAATGGTTAATTTGGGTTTGAATTATGTGGGCTTAAAATTTTTCGTCGAAGTAGTCCATTTTTATCCAACTCCTTCCAAAATGTTAATAACTATTGTCACAACTATTTTTAGCTATTTTGCTCAGAAAAAGTTTACATTTAAAACACTCGAAATTTCTTAATGCAAATTTTTTTTATAAAATTTGAAATTGATTGTACAAATATTCAATGGTGAAAAAAGTATATAATTCAAGATAAAAGGAAAAACTTTTACCGAAGTAGAAGATGAAATTTTACGATTAATCAACTAAATAAGGTAATAAGGTTATAATCAAGGAGATAATTCGGCTTTATTAAGGTCAATTGTTTTTAATAAGGTTTTTATTAAAATTAAACAATTTGCCGATGTGAGATGATTTTGGCGGGTAAAATAGAATTTTTATCTCTGTAAAACTCTATGAAAATGAACGGTTATTACACTATAACGTAATGGTCAAAATGCTAATTCAGTAGAGACGCCATATATGGCGTATTCTACTGAAATGCGTTGAATAACAGTTGATTATTCATAAAAATAATGCTTGAAATTTTCTAGTTCAATAAAATGTGGTTAATTTTTCAACCTTATTATGTTAAAAACCTTCATAATAAGAAAAAAACAAATAAATCAAACCTTATTACCTTATTGTCTCAATTTTAAAAAATTATTGCACAAATGTTTTAGAGTTTTTTCAATAGAATTATAAATATCAAATATTTATCAATTTTCATTTCAAAGAATGATTTGTGTTATCATAAAATTAAAGTCTATATAAAATTATTTTAAATCTTACGTGAAAAAATGTCATCTGCTTTTGTTCGAAAATCAGCAAGATTTTTAAGTTGGAATTTTCTTAAATGGTTATTTCTACTGGCTGCTATTGGCTATTTAAGTTATCAGTTGATAACTTTTGAGCATTATTCAGCAATGTTGGCAGAGTTTCAGCATTTTTCTTTGTATCAATTTTTGTGTTTGGTTAGTGTTTTGTTTTTGCTTCCAAGTAACTGGTGGTTAGAATCCGTGAAATGGGAAATGTTGGTGGAGAAAGTTCAGAAAATCGATATTAAAATTGCTTTTAAATCAGTTTTAAATGGTATTTTAACTTCGTTTTTTACGCCAAATCGGGTGGGCGACTTTGTAGGACGAATTGTTTATCTGGATAAAAAGAACAAAAAAGCTGGATTTACTTTGAGTATCATTAATAGTTTTACCCAGAACTTTATTATGATCATATGTGGTATGCCGGCTTTTTTATTGTTTGTTTTTAGATCAAGAAATTCACATTCTGCTATTTTTCAGGGCTTTTCGATAAAAGTTTATTTGATAGAATTACTATTATTTTTACTAATTGGTATAATATTCTATATTTTTCTACCTTTCATTGTTCGTATTCTTCAAAAATCTAAGGTCGCAAATCGTTTCCAAAGTTTCTTTGCTTGTTTATCAGTGTACAATTCGTGGGATTTACTGAAAATATTGATGGTCTCTTTGCTACGTTATTTTGTTTTTTCGTTACAATTTTTTCTTATGCTTCGTTGTTTTGGTGTTGATTTGTATGTTTTGAATGCTATGATTGCCATTCCTTGTACTTATCTTTTTGTCACTTTTACACCATCGCTTGCTTTTTCAGAAGTTCCTATTCGAAGTTCTTATGCTGTGATTTTTATAGGAGCTTTTTCTCATCAATTGGTTCAAATTATGTTAGCAACTGCTTGCGTATGGGCTGTTAATTATGCTCTTCCACTTTTGGGAGGTTCATTTTTTACTTTGAAAAATGAGAAATATTAATCAGATTTTTCAAGTATTATTTTTTCTTTTCCAGATACAAAATAATTTTTCCCAGATAGAAGCCGCTTTTACCCATTTGAGCAATTGTTACAGGTTTTTCGTTAGCGTTTTTTACAGGAGCATCGGTTAAAAGCACATGAGAATGTCCACTAATAATAACATCAATATACTTTGTATTTTGAGCAATCACATAATCGTTCATTTTTTGCTTAATGGTATCACAACCCAGATGTGAAAGGCAAATAATTACATCACATTTTTTCTTGTTTTTCAAAAAGTCGGAAACATTTATAGCTGTCTCAAGCGGGTCGTTGAATTTCAATTTTTTATAATTAATTTTTAAAATCAATCCTTTGGGGTCAATATTCAGTGGTCTGGATGATTACTTTCTCAACCATTATGCTAATTTTTTTCGGCACAATGTTGCACATCTTGTGAATAGTAACAGGTCTTTGTCTTGCGGAAGCCATTTCAAAATATATGAAGCCCGTTTATTCAAAGTTTTTGCTCATTACTGCCATGTGTGCTTCCGTTTCTACTTCCCTTGCTGAAATTTTAGGCGGAAGTATTGCTTTGAACATGTTGTTTCATATTTTAATTCCAGCTGGTACAATTTTAGTAACAGTTTTTGTTCTCATTATGCTTTTTACCAACTCTTATAAAGCCATTGAAAAATGGATAATTGCTTTCGTGTCCATTATTGGATTATCTTTTTTGTGTGAATTGTCGTTAGTAAAAGTTGATTGGTCACAGGCAGCAAAAGGTTGTGTAACGCCTTCATTTCCAGAAGGTTCAATAATAATTATTATGAGTGTATTGGGAGCTGTGGTGATGCCGCACAACTTATTTTTACATTCTGAAATAATTCAGAGTCGTCAATGGAATCTTGAAAATGAAAATGTTATCAAAAGGCAATTAAAATATGAATTTTTAGACACGCTTGTTTCTATGTTGATCGGATGGGCTATTAACAGTGCTATTATATTACTCGCTGCTAGCACTTTTTATCAAACTAAAACTCCTGTTACTGAATTACAGCAAACTCATCAATTGTTAACACCGCTTTTAGGAAATAATGCAGCAGTGGTTTTTGCAGTTGCTTTACTATTTTCTGGCATTTCATCCAGCATCACATCAGGAATGGCTGGCGGTACTATTTTTTCAGGAATGTATCAAGAACCTTATGACATTAAAGATAATCATTCTCGTTTGGGAGTTGCTTTTTCTCTCATACTGGCAATGATTATCATCTTTTTGATTGGTGATCCTTTTAAAGGACTAATTATATCTCAAATGATTTTAAGCATCCAGCTCCCCTTTACCGTTTTTTCGCAAGTTTATCTTACTTCCTCTGAAAAAGTAATGGGGAAATACAAAAACGACTTATTTCATAAAATCATTCTTTATTTATTAGGAATAATAGTAACAATCTTGAATGTTCTGCTGTTTATCAGCTTCTTTAAATGAGAAAAAATCACTTTCTCGGGAAAATTTTCATTCTTTCCAGTTTTTCAATTCATTATACAGCCGTTGAACAGGAAGTCCCATTACATTGTAATACGAGCCATTGATATGCTCAACTCCTACATAACCAATCCATTCCTGAACAGCATAACCCCCAGCTTTGTCATAAGGATCATAATGATCGAGATAATAATCAATTTCTTCTTCTGCAATTCTGGCAAATCTTACTTCGGAAGCAACACCAAAAGTTCGTTGTTTACGAAAAGTAGCAATGGTGACACCTGTAATTACATCATGAGTTTTCCCTGATAGGGTTATAAGCATACTTTTTGCTTCTTCTCTATCTCTTGGTTTGCCAAATACCTGACCTTGATACCAGACAATAGTATCAGCAGTAATAATCATGGTTTTTTCATTCATAATAGAAGTACAAGCCTGGAATTTCTTTTTAGATAAATAAATAGGAATATCCATTCCAATTAATTCTGGTGGAAAACTTTCATCAACCTCAATAGGATATACACCAAAAGGTATATTCAGTCCACTTAATAAATCTTGACGTCTTTTCGATTTTGAAGCTAAAATAATTTGGTAATTTTCAAGATGTGAAAGCAACATAACTTAGTTTTTTATTAAAACACTTTGCAAATAAATATTTTTCAGACTAAAGAATGAAAAAACAAACCCTTAAACAATTCCACTTGAATAAAGTGTTTATTTTTACAAAAATAGAAATTTTTCGTATAAAATGTAAAATATCCTTGATATATTTGTAAATATGTTAGCTAATTACATTATATCAGAAATTAAAGCTCAATTACCTTTTGAGCCAAACGAGCAGCAAGAAGCACTTATTGAGACACTAAGTAATTTCCTGCTTTCAAAGGATAAGAAAAAAATTTTCTTATTAAAAGGATATGCAGGAACGGGAAAAACTTCTATTATTTCGGCTATGGTAAAAGCCATGGATGAGCTTTATCAAAAAAACATTTTGCTGGCACCAACTGGAAGAGCTGCCAAAGTGATTGCCAATTATGCTGGTATGCCAGCTTTTACGATTCACAAAAAAATTTATCGACAAAAATCACTTGCTGATTTTCATTTTCAACTTTCTGAAAATCTCCATTCAAATACCCTTTTTATCGTAGATGAAGCTTCGATGATTTCTGAAACTTCCAGTGATAAAATTTTTGGTTCTGGACATTTATTTGAAGATTTACTGGAATATGTTTATGAAGGAAACAATTGCAGTTTATTACTGCTGGGTGATACGGCTCAACTTCCACCTGTAAAAGAAGAAAAAAGTCCTGCTTTAGATACAGAAAGACTGAAAAGTTATGGTTTGAATGTCACGGAATTTACGCTCACACAGGTAATGCGTCAAGCTCTGGAAAGTGGAATATTATACAATGCCACAAAATTGAGAAATCATTTGAGTAAAAATAAAGTAAGAGATTTCCCATATCTGGAAATAAAAAATTTTAAAGATATTGTTTCGCTTCCTGTATCAGAGTTTGTCAATGAAATTCAAAAAGCCTATGAAGAAGTTGGATTTGATGAAACTATTGTCATAACACGATCCAATTACAGAGCCAATTACTACAATCAAGGCATCAGAAACAATGTTTTACAAAGAGAAGAAGAAATTACAAACGGCGATTTGCTAATGGTAACGCGAAATAATTACTTCTGGTCACAACCTTATGAAGATATTGATTTTATTGCCAATGGTGATATATTGAAAATCAGTAGAATTTATCATTACAAAGAAATATATGGCTTTCGTTTTGCTGATGTTACGTTATTTTCTGTTGATGAAAATCGAGAAATAGATGTAAAATTATGGCTGGATAGTTTACAAACCAAAAACCCTGCTCAAACAGAAGAAATGTACAAACTCTTAATGGAAAGAGTTGCTGAAGATTATCCGGAAATAAAAAAACGAAACGAGAAAATGAAACGAATTTTTGAAAATGAATATTACAATGCTTTACAGGTTAAATTTGCTTATGCCATCACCTGTCATAAGTCACAAGGAGGTCAATGGAAAAGGGTTTTTATTGATCCGGGACTTATTACAGAAGTTCAAATAAACGCTGATTTTTATTGCTGGCTTTACACTGCTTTAACCAGAGCAACAGAAAAAGTTTTTCTTATTAATTTTTCTGAAAATTTTGTCAAAAAAAATCCATAAAAATATTTTTTTTAACAAAATAATTATTACATTTGAAGCTGATTTTAGCACACAATTAATTTAATATTGATTTCCATTATTCTTTTTAATTTTTTTTGCTTATTTTTATTTAAAAACAAAGAAAATTAAAAATTTTTAAGTTCCGTTCTCTCTTTTTGGATTTAAATTATTCATCAACCATTATTCTTAAATTTTTAATTTTCTCAAAAACCAGACATCATGAAAAACTACTTCTACAAATTATTTTTCACAACTGTTTGTATCTGTTCCTTTTTGTTTTCTTGTACCAACAATGTAGATTTATCTAATATTTCTACTGATGTACAATGGGATGGGGCGATAGCAATTCCAATTGGAGAAGCTAACTTGAATATAGAAAATTTACTGGATAAAATTGATAAAAATAATGTTCTCACTACGGAAGGAGAAGAAATTATTTATCAAAACGAGGATAGCACAGCTTTCCGATTCAGGGATATTGATTTGGCAAAAAATGCCCAATCTTTAAGTACTTCTTTTCCTTTACCACCTTCACAAACTATTCCAGCAAATCAATCAGCTAATTTTGAAAACAATCTCGGTATTGATTTGGGTTTAAATGCTCATTTTGAAGAAGAAAGAATTGATAGTGCGAAAATTCAATCTGCTATATTAAGTATAAAAATATCACCCGAAAATCTTGCCATCTCGCCTAATAATATTGAATTAACCATAGAATTTGCTACAAGTCATATGCAAACATTTAATGGTGAACCTGTTACAGTGAGTTATAATCCGTCTTTTTTTAATCAAGTAGAGGAAAAAACCATTCGAAATTTTGTATTAAATACTTCGCAAAATTCTATTATACCTTTGATCTTAAAATTGAAAATTACGGCTGGAGATTCACCTATTAACATTTCTCCCTCATCTAAAATTACCATTGAAGTGAAATTCACTCATTTTGATTTTGAGGTAGCTTATGGCTTTTTTGCACCCTCTGTTGATGCAATGGTAATTGAGCAGCAACATTTGAATCTTCCTTCATTTACAAATGATGGTGATTTTCAATTTGCAAATCCCCAATTCTTCTTTAATGTTAAAAGTAATATTGGAACCTATCTGTATTTCAAGGTTGACTATATAAAAGCCTTCAAACAAGAAAATCCCTCTCAAGAAGTTTATGCAAGGTTTAGTAATGATCAAGATAGTTTATCAACTAAAGAAGCGTTAGGCAATAAACCATCAAATCCAGGAGAATATATAGCAAAGCAATTACGCGTTTTGGACAAAGACTATGGTGCTACAGATCGACTCTTTTCAATCAACCCCCAACCAGATGTATTGGAATATAAGTTTTCAACGATTTTAGATCAAAAAAAAATTAATCAGGATCATTCTGCAAACTTTATAACCCCTGATGCTCAAATCAAAGTAAAATATAAAATAAAAATTCCTTTTAATTTAAAATCTCAAAGTTATTATACATCTCAAGATACTGTAAAAGATGTTGACATTGATTCTACCTTAAAAGATGTGAAGGTTGACAGTGCTCAAATAGTTTTAAAAGTAGAAAACGGTTTACCTGTAAAAGTTACTTTAAACATGGTCTTACTGGATGGAAACAACAAACCAATAAATACTACATTTAAAACTTCTTATCAAATAGATGCTCCTCAAATAGTCGATGGTTATGTTGTACCAGATGGCATTGCCATGCAAAAAATTATTATTACTTTAAATAATAACCAATTTAACGATTTCAAACAAACTAAAAATATTGTTTTCTTAATCACCATAAATAGCAAAGACATTAATTCCAATATACATTTTCAGAAATCAAATAGTTTTCATGCAAAAATGAGTCTTTTTGTAAAAGGAAGTTACACATATACAAGTGATAATTCTAAATAATCGAAAACCATGAAAAAAAACATTTTTCTTCTTACCTTAGGATTGATAGGCTTGATGAGTTCACTTATTAACTGTGTATCTGCACAACAGCTTAACACCCTATATTTTATGGAAAATTCACCTGTTCGAACTTATTACAATCCTGCCTTTCAACCTTTAAGCAAGTTTTATATAAATCTTCCGGTTTTAGGCTCTACTTTTATCGAAGCAGGTAATAATTCTCTTACGTTAAAAGATGTTGTGTACAACAAAAATGGCGAAACAATTTTGTTTCTCAACCCTGCAGGGGATAAGAATAAATTTTATAAATCTTTACATAACGAAACATGGTTGAATACTGATTTGCAACTTAATTTATTAGGTTTTGGCTTCCGTTTTGAGAATTCTTACTTTTCATTTGATATCACTGAAAAAGTAGATGGCGGAATCTTCTTCCCGAAAGATATGTTTAAATTACTACTTTATGGAACTCCAGAATTGGAAAATAATATTTTTAATTTTAAGAATTTAGGAGGGAGTGTCTCGGCTTATACAGAAGTTGCACTGGGCTATTCAAAAATTTTAAACGATCAATGGTCAGTAGGAGGAAAAGTAAAATTTCTGGCAGGAAATGCAAATGCTTCTCTCTCTAATGATCATTTAAGTTTGAATGCCAATATTGATCAATGGCTATTAAATGGTAAAGGATCGTTCAAAATTTCTTCTCCAGCTCAAGTAACCATTGGTGAAAAACTGGATTCCATTGAATTTACTAAACCTGGCTCAACCAGTGATTGGTTCAAACCTTCAGGAATGGGTGCTGGATTAGACATTGGCTTTACTTACAAGCCTATTCAACAATTAACCGTTTCAGCTGCTTTAACTGATTTAGGATTCATCAAGTGGAAATCGAACATCAAGAAAGTAGGATATGACATGAATTATACATTTGATGGATTGGTTAAAATAAACAATCTGGATTCAGTAGATATGGATGCTTTTGTGGATACATTGTCCAATGCCTTCAAAAATTCTTATACAACTCAACAGGTGATTTCTTCTTATACTACTTATACGTCAGCTAAATTAAATATCGGAGCTGAATATGCTTTTTTGAACAACAAAATGAGTGTAGGTTTACTTTCACGTACCATAATGAGTAGCAATGTTGATGAAGAAATTACTACTTCTTTCAATCTTCGCCCTGCTAACTGGTTTAATCTGGCATTGTCCTATTCATTTATGAAAGGGAAAATGAGCAATATTGGTGCGGCATTGGGATTAAGAACAGGTTTTATTTACTGGAATTTAGCAGCTGATTATATTTCATTGAATAATGCACAGTTAAAGATAAATGATGATTATTCGATCCCTATCCCTTATAATTCTAAAGGAATAAATTTAGGATTTAGTGTGAATTTCGTTTTTGGAAATGCTACTGACAAAGACAAAGATGGTGTGAAAGACAGCAAAGACCTATGTCCCGATACACCAAAAGGTGCCAAAGGATTTGTAGACAAAAATGGATGTTTACTCGATACGGATAATGATAGCGTTCCTGATTATTTAGATAAATGTCCTGGTACACCAAAAGAAGCAAGAGGATTTGTAGATAAAAATGGATGTTTACTCGACACAGATAATGATGGTATTCCTGATTATTTAGACAAATGTCCTAATACCCCGTCAGGTGTAGTAGTAGATTCTGTTGGATGTCCATTGGATGCTGATAAAGATGGAGTCCCTGATTATTTAGACAAATGCCCTGATACCCCTCAAGAAGCTTATGGCTTTGTAGATGCAAATGGATGTTTAATTGATAGTGATCTTGATGGTGTCCCTGATTATATTGATAAATGCCCAAATACACCTGCAGAAGCTATTGGAAAAGTTGATGAAAATGGTTGTCCGTTAGATACAGATAATGATGGAGTACCTGATTATTTGGATCAGTGTCCCAATACGCCTGCTGAAGCAGCTGGAACAATTGATGAAAAAGGTTGTCCGCGTGATACTGATGGAGATGGTATCCCTGATTATAAAGATAATTGTCCTAAAACTCCAGGCGATAGTACCAATCAGGGTTGTCCACAAGTAAAAAAAGAAATACAAACGCTTTTCCAAAAAGCGTTACATGGAATTCAATTTGAAACAGGAAAATATAAAATAAGACCATTTTCGTATCCTATTTTGAATCAAATCGCTCAAATGCTCATTGAAAATCCTATTTATCAGATAGAAATTCAAGGACATACCGATAATGTGGGTAATCCTAAGAAAAATATAGAACTCTCTGAAAAACGAGCTATGGCAGTTAAAGAGTATCTTGTTTCAAAAGGAGTTGATGAAAATAGAATTACGACAAAAGGCTATGGCGATACAGTTCCGGTAGCTTCTAATGAAACTGCTATGGGTAGAGCATTAAACAGAAGAGTTGAATTCCTTATAACTTTCAAGGAAATAAAATACGAATAAAAATTATTATTATTATTATTATTAATCACTACTGACCGACAAAAGATAAGATAAAAAAGAAGGGACAAGAAGAAAGTCTCGTCCCTGGGTTGTAAATTTGTATTCCAAACTCAAATTAATAATTATGGGTAAAGATACAACAAAAAATTCAGTCGGTCAGCCGATATTCAAACAAATAATAAAAATGTTGCCGCGTGACCGGTTTGACATGTTGGTGAAAAGATATAGTAGTGACCGTTATTATAAGACATTTTTTTCGTGGGATAAATTGATTGCAATGCTTTTTGGAATATTTTCTCATTGTGACTCAATGGGGGGTAGTTTGTGATGGGATGGGGGTGTTATCAGGCAAACTAAATTATTTAGGAATGGATTATGCACCTTCCAAAAATACGGCAGGGGATGTTTACGAGATCGTAGTGAAGAAGTTTTCAGACTGTATTATTTTGAGTTAATCAGATATTTTCGTCCCGTTTTGTCGATCAGCCGAAAAGAAAAGGTCAGTTTTGAGAAGTTTTATGCATTCGACTCAACTCTCCTATCACTTTTTTTCTGATATAATGAAAGGCATAGGCAGGAATCCAAAAGGAGAAGGGGAGAAGAAAGGAGGGTTAAAAGTACACATGCTGACTGATTTATCTTTGTATTATAATTGTCAAAAACAATTCTTTGGGGGGGGTAGCTCATCTGGCTAGAGCGCGACACTGGCAGTGTCGAGGTAACCGGTTCAAGTCCGGTAATCTCCACCTTTTAAACTAAGTTCTTTTTATTATCATTTCCTTCCATAATTAATTATCTTTTCAATATTCTTTACTACCACTAATTTTTTCACAAATTTTAATAACTTCTTACTAAACTTTTTAAAAAACAATTCAAACGATCATAAGAAAAATTTAAACTATTAAAAAAAATTATTAAAATCGATTTTTTACTTTTTGAGAGAAAAAATTTACATTTTGAGAAGTTTTTTTCTTTGTTAGAAGTTATATTTGTATATTAAATTGTATTTTATTATCTCTTGTTTTATTAAAGCATTTTTTACTTTGATTTCACATTTTTTTAACAATTAACCTTAAAAATATTCTTAAATAAATCAGAAAATTCATACCCTTTTAACAAAAATTTTTATGAAATAAACACAATTCCCTGCATTATATATTATTTTTGTTATTACGGAATAAAAAAATGTAAAATTAAATTAAACCATTATTATTACTATTAAAACTCAGCTTATGAAAAAGTTAACTATTCTTCCTATTTGTGTTTGGGCCATGATGCTAGCTTTCACATTTTCTTCCAATGCTCAAACTGTTTTTGCACTTCAAAATGGAAGCAGAACCCAGTTTTATACGACCTTGTCCACTGCCATCAGCAACATTCAGGATGGAGATACGCTTTATTTGCCGGGGAAACCTTTA
>Ga0209409_1001296_pt1 | contig 21822 bp, 24 predicted proteins | sample AD_JPNMR1_MetaG_FD_184424 | JGI IMG/M metagenome (GOLD analysis project Ga0209409, IMG submission 184424) | Active sludge microbial communities of municipal wastewater-treating anaerobic digesters from Japan - AD_JPNMR1_MetaG (SPAdes) (version 2) | ecosystem: Engineered > Bioreactor > Anaerobic...
TGATTGTGAATCAGAAATCGTGGGTTCGAATCCCACCAAACACCCTAATAAAATTGTTCTGTGGTGTAATTGGTAGCACACAACACTTTGGATGTTGTAGAATAAGTTCGAATCTTATCAGAACAACAATTGTGATAATATCGTTTTCTAACCACAACAGTATTATTATTTGTTATGGTTTGTTGTATATTAATAAATCATTATTACGTCTATTTGTTTTTATATAAAAAATTTACATAACTATTTATATAAATAAATCATTAATATATGAACAAGAAAATTATTGAAGGAACGTTAAATACTCCCGAAATAATTTTTAAATATGATGTGGGTGTTATTGTATTAAATGGTTATTCGTTACCTGAATATGGTGATAATTTTTATGATAAAATAGATAAAGAAGTTCAAAAATTTCTTAATGTAAATAAAGAAAATATTACAATAATTTTTAATTTAGTTTTTATGAACACATATTCAAATAAAAGAATATTCCATTTAATTAAAAATTGTAAAGAAAATGTTAATAATTTAAATGTTATTTGGAGATATGCAATTGATGATGATGATATGTTAGAACAGGGGGAATTTTATGAATCAAGTTTAGGTATGAAATTTCAATTTATATCCTATAATGAAAATGATGAATTGTTTGTTTCATAAATAAAAACTAATAAGTTATTGAATATCATTTTTTTATCTGATATAAAGAAAAAATTTTTCAATTTTTTATAAAAAAATTTGCAAAATTTTGTAACATTATTTATATTTGTAACGTATTTATTACAAAAATGATGATTATGTTAAATTTTCGACATATGTTTAATAAATTGGAGTGGTCATTATTAGTCGATGATGCATATTTATGTTTCGTCGGGTGATATGTTATATATTTTCATAAATATAACCCGACAATAAAGTCGGGTTTTTTTGTTATTATAATGTTCTTTGAAATTTTGTATATAATAATATGGTACGTTGGTGAAGATGGTTATCATGCCACCCTGTCACGGTGGAGTTCATGGGTTCGAATCCCATACGTACCGCAATTTTTATCGTTTATATAATGCGTTGGGCAAGTTGGTTAAGCCATAAGACCTTCAATCTTATAACATGGGTTCGAATCCCATACGCATTACCAAAATATATAAAATACCCATTTAACTCAGATTGGTTAGAGTGTCTGTTTTACATACAGAAAGTCGGGAGTTCGAATCTCTCAATGGGTACTAATATTAGTTAAATCAACTATATTTTATAAATATCGTATTTAATACCTATAATATTAGTGAGTGTAGCCGAATGGAAGAGGCAACTGCCTTAAAAGCAGAAATTTGTGGGTTCGATTCCCACCACTCACACATTATAAATTGTGAAAAATGGGGTTGTAGCATAATTGGTATTGCACCTGCTTTGCAAGCAGGTTGATACGGGTTCGAATCCCGTCAACTCCACAAAATAAATAATGATAGTATTTATAAATAAATAAAACAATATGGAAACATTAAATATTATTTATTTATTTATGATTAGCATATTTGTGATATATGTCACAAGTATTTGGTATAAATATGGAATACAACCAAGTATTTCTGATAGTTATTATAGATTATCAACAAAATATAATTTTTTATTCACACTATTTTGTTGGGGATTTTCAATACCAGCAATAATAATTGGTGTTGAATTAACTGATAATTTTTTAATGTTTTTAGCAGGTGCGGGTATTGGTTTTGTCGGTGCTGCTGCTGCATTTAAAGAAAAATTAACAAGAACAGTACATATGGTTGGCGCATATAGTGCTGTATTATTGAGTCAATTATCAATAGCGATTGATTTTAAATTATATTGTTTTAATATAATATTTATAACAATATTAATTGTTCTTGAAACACTTGCGTATTTCAAAAATATTAAAAATAAGGTTTGGTGGGAAGAGATTATTGCCTTTATTATATTAGTATTGGTTTTAGGTATTGAATTGTATAAATAATACGCAAGTGACAGAGTGGTCGAATGTGCTGGTCTCCAAAACCAGTTGTGTAAACACACGTAGGTTCGAATCCTACCTTGCGTGCAAAAAAAAATGTAATTTTTGTAACATTTTTTATTCATCTTCGTATAATTCTCTAAAAAAAACAATATGTTGATAGTTTCGAAATATAAGGATTATTATGATGGTGTTGTAAAATCAACAGGTGTTGATAAGTCGGTTATTTATGATAGAAAAGAAATTGTTCATAATACAATACCGATCTTTTTTAAAAAGAATGATCATATTATTGATTTAACGAAAATAAGAAATAAAAAAGACACATTAGCATCACTTTATGTAATTGGATTTTGTGGAAAATTATATGTTGGTGCAAAAATAATTACCATAAATAGTTGGTTTCAATCAGACAAATCGATTGATTATATTTACGATATTGATTTAATTTCAAATAATTTTGAAATTTGGGATAGTAGAAAATCTGTAAAAAATATAATTAATATTGTTAATAATATAAATGCACGACAAATATTTATTGAATACAATACACCGGTTTTTATCTATGATTTAAACTATTATAATTGTGAAAATTGGCGTTTTTTTGATGAAAAATTCATAATTAATCCGCCACTAAATAAATATAAGTTTTATAAAATTTTTGATACCTATCAAACATTTCAAGAAATTAGTATGTTTATTAGTAATATTTTAGTTTCGGATAAAAAAATTATGGTTGATATTGAAGATAAATATAAAATAGAACAACACGGATTTGATAAATGGAGTTTTAGAAAAGAATCACAAAATGAAAAAGGAAATTCATAATATTCATATAATATTCGCAAAATTTATTCAAAAACAAAATGATGGTAGATATGTTATAAGATGTTATGTTGATGAAAATCGTATTGATGATAGAATTTTTGATTCTTATTCATTACAAGGCATGAAAAATCAGAATCTACTATTTATCGGTATATTGACAAGTGTTGGTTATGCACAAGCCAATTTTTGTCAAGTAGACGAAATAAAACCAGAAAAACTTGTAGAAAATATATTAATTACATGAAACACAGGGGTTTAAGTCCCCACATCTTCACAAATAATATGATTGAAAATTATGAGCATTGACTTTGAAAAATTTAAGAGAAAATTAGATGAATGGGTTGATTCTGATGAGAGTAATGCCTATTTTGAAAACGAAAGAAAAAAACTGGAATTGAAACAAAAACGTTTTTCTCGTTTTGAGGAATGGGTTAAACATAATGATTTCGACAAGTTAATGTATAAACTTGTATTGATGCATGGTGAAGAATGGCGTGAAAAATGTTGACATAATGGATATGAAGTTCATCCTAATAACGTACTTGAATTTATTATCGATTACGTAACACATAGTTTTGAACCCGTGTCTATACCACAGATTGAATCAGAGCATTTTCCAACAAGTACTTGGTTTTTCAGAGGATACTATTTTCAACAAATGTTTGGACAAGGAACTGTAACAATTATATACAATGCTGAAGATTTAAAATGTATTTTAAGTGTGTAATATTTGGCGGGATGTCGTAATTGGTAGCCGAGACAGACTTAAAATCTGTTGAACCTTTGTGTTCGTGTGGGTTCGAGTCCCATTCCCGCTACTAAAGTATTTATAACAAAAAAATAACATTATAGGACTATTTGATTTCTTTTCAAAAAAGAAAAAAGAAATTATTGTTGAAGTATCTAAAGAAGAGAAACACCAAAAAAAACTAAATCACTTAAAAATTTAAAAACTATTGTACCAATACCCAATCAAAAAGAAAAACCAATTGGTGGTCATGCTGTACTTGCAGTCGGTTATGATGATAAAAATGAATGGCTTATTGTTAGGAATAGTTGGGGTGCTGATTGGGGGGATAAGGGTTATTTTTATCTACCTTATTGGTTTATAACAACACCAAATGTTGCTGCCGATTTTTGGACAATTAGATTGGTTGAATATGAAAATCAGTAATAAAAATATACAAAAATAAAACCCCACAAATAAGTGGGGTTTTATTTTTTTAATTTATATTAACAGTACATGTTTTTTCTTTAAAATCAAAAACAAGCGTATTAATATATAACGATTTATTTTTAAACAATCCATCATAATCAACATTAAATTTCCATTCAATTTCATTAATGTTTTTATTTATATTTTTTATAGTATCACCGGTTTCTTTATCAATAAGTAACACATCATAAGTACCACTAATTTCATTAATATTTATTATAATATTTTCAATACCATTATTGTTTATCCAAAAATTAACATCCCATTCAACTGAAATGTTATTATTATTAATATCAACATCATATTCTTGTGACGTAAATTCATGATTTAAAAAGATAACATCCATTTTATCTTCAAAAAACTTGAATTTATTATCATTAATAATCGTAGATTCATTAATCGTTTTTAATTTAAACGAATTGTCTATTTTTTTCATTATATCAAACAATCTATTTTTATTTTCCATATTCTTATATGTTTATCAAGTATAAATACTTGATATTGATAATAATTTTTTATATTTTTGTAACAAAAAGAAAAATTATTCGTAATAATCAGTATTATGATAAAAAAAGAGGAAATATTTGTTAATAAATCATATTGGCAAAATATGTCAATTAATGAATTAAATGAATTTGCTAATAAAATTTTTCTCTATTATAGAGAAAATGGTTTTCCATATTATCCAACTGATAATGATGTTAGAAATAATGAATTTAAAAAATTATTGAATTTTGATTATAAGACTATATGTGACAACAATATTATAAAACAAACCATGCATGGATTAGGTTTGGCGTGGTCTTATTTTCCACATAGTTTTAATGTTAGGTGTAATAATATGATGACACCATATGAAGCATTTATGGATGACGACATTTTCATAAAAGTAATACACAAACGTCTAAAAATGGGTACATTTATATCAGATGCTGGTATTAGGAAAATGTTAAAAATATACACTGGAGTTCAAAGCGTGTCAAATTTTAGACCAACAGCAGCAGCATTTATTTATAATACATTCGCAAATAATGGAATTGTATGGGATATGTCAGGCGGTTGGGGGGGTCGATTATTGGGTGCAATTATTGGAAATGTTAAAACATACATAACAACAGAACCGTCAACATTAACATATAATGGATTAGTTGAATTAGCAAACGATTTTCATGGTAAAATGAATTATGAAATTTTAAAAATTGGTAGTGAGGATTATAAACCAGATAAAAATAGTTTAGATTTATGTTTTACATCACCACCATACTTTGATTTAGAAAAATATAGTGATGAAAATACTCAGAGTTATATTAAATTCAAAACAAAATCAGAATGGATTGATGGATTTTTACAAAAAACATTTGAAAATTGTTATTACGGATTAAAACCAAATAAATACATGTTAATTAACATTGCCGATGCTAAAGGTAATAATAATATTAATTTAGAAGAAGAAACAATTAGAATTGCAACTAACTGTGGTTTTAAATATATATCAACGTTAGATTTAGCATTATCTAATATCAATTTGAGAAATAAAACTAATAAATTTAAGTATGAACCAATTTTTATTTTTAAAAAATGGAAATATTAGAAAAAATAGATTGGAATGTATTAAATGATTACATTAGTAATGATTTAATTACAATTAATAAACATCCCGAATATAATTTGTGGATATTAAATTATTCACCCAAAGCACAATTTAAAAAATTTTGGGATATCTACACCAAATCGTGTAGAGGATTAGTTATTGATGAAGATGGTAATATTATTGCACGTCCGTTTCAAAAATTTAAAAATATTGAGGAACATGATCCTTCAGAAATTGACATGTCAAAAAAATATGAAATTTTTGAGAAGATGGATGGTTCGTTAATAATACTTTTTTATTATGAACCACGTATGGAATGGATTGTTACAACAAGAGGGTCTTTTATTTCAAAACAATCAATAGAAGCAAAAAAAATGTTAAATGCTTCTGTTTATAATTTATTGAATAAAAATTGCACATATCTTTTTGAAATTATTTATCCTGAAAATCGTATTGTTGTTGATTATGGTGATACAAGAGAATTGATATTATTATCAGTAATTCATACAAGAACTGGTATTGAATTTGAATACGATGAAATGGTTAATAAATATTCAAACAATTTTAAAATTGTTAAAAGATTAAATATTAAAGATATTAATAATTTATATGATTTAAAAAAACTTGAAGAAAATAATAAAGAAGGTTTTGTTGTTAAATTTTCGGATGGTTTTCGTGTAAAAATTAAATTTAATGAATACATTCAATTACACGGAATATTAACTAATGTTAGCACATTAACTATATGGGAATTTTTAAAAAACAATTATGATTTTAATGCTTTATTTAATATTGTACCCGATGAATATTATAAATGGTTAAAAAAGACAAAAAATAATTTAATTAATGATTATAATGAAATTGAAAGAAAATCGTTAAAAGAATTTATTAGAATTTATCATATTAATGATATTAAAGAACGAAAAGATTTTGCTAACGAAGCGATAAAAACAAAATACCCTTCAATTCTTTTTAAATTATATGATAAACGACCATATGATGATATTATATGGAAAATGATTAAACCACAAAACAGTAAACTTTTTCGTGATGATTTATAATGTATAAATTATATATTATAAATAAAACTTAATATAATTGTTATTATTAATTATATTAAATTGTAACATTTTGTACATTAAATACGTTTATATTAATAAAAACTATATGTCTATTCAAATAAAAATGTTGTACGAAATTCTTGGGCGGTTAAAACCAAGAAAAAGAGGAATAAATGAAAAAAAGTATCTTTACCCCAGCGATGAAAAAGAAAAAAAGAGGAAATAAAATGGATCAAAAAAAGGAATTTGAAAAAGCCTTAAGAAATTTTATAAACACTATTGGCGAATCAATTTCTACAGATGACGGTCAATGGACCATTATCGGTAGTATTAATTACATTCCAGACATATTAAATGAGAACGGAATGTTTTCTGAACTCGGCGAAGAATGGTTTGATGATTATTGGATAAATTATAAAAGGATTACTGTTAAAGGCAAGGATGAAAATATTAAGAAAATATCATCATTAGAAGAGTTTGTTAAATATAGAAAGGGGGATGTGAGTAAAATCGTAAAAAGAAAATCTGTCAAAAAAAATAGAGGATTGTATGAATAATGTATTTATACCTCCAATTAAATGTCAGGGAATAAAATCCAAATTAATTACGGATATAAAGTTTATTGCTTCTAATGTTAGTTATGAAAAATGGGTTGAACCTTTTATGGGTTCTGGTGTTGTTGGTTTTAATGTTCGTCCAGATAAAGCCATATTTGCTGATAGCAATCCTTATTTAATTCAATTTTATACAGATATTCAGACAAATAAAATTACACCAAACATTGTTCTGAATTATCTTAAAGAAGAGGGTACTAAATTATTAAAAACAGATGGAGAACATTATTATGTCATACGAGAAAGGTTTAATAAAGAACATAATTCTTTAGATTTTCTTTTTCTTAATCGTTCTTGTTTTAATGGAATGATTCGTTTTAATTCAAAAGGTGATTTCAATGTGCCCTTTTGTCGCAAACCTAATAGATTTGCACAGGCATATATCACGAAAATTGTAAATCAAATTTCTAATATCCAAGAAATAATTAGATTTAAAAAGTATACTTTTAAATGCCAAAGTTTTGAACAAACAATTAAGGAAGCAAATAAAGACGATTTGATATATTGTGACCCGCCATATATAGGAAGACATGTAGATTATTTTGATTCTTGGAATGAAGAACAAGAAATATTATTACATAATATGCTAACAGCATCAGGCATAAAATTTATTCTGTCAACTTGGCACAGTAACAAATACAGATATAATAAATATTTAGATACGCTCTGGAATAATTTATATGTACTAACAAAAGAGCATTTTTATCATATAGGAGGTAGCGAAGAAAATAGGAATTCAATGTTGGAAGCATTAGTAACAAATTTTCCTGCTCAATTACCAGAAAAGAAAAGCAATATAATACGCCAAGGGAGTCTTTTCGATTTTATTGAAAATTCACATTTACCATCCGTGAGTTCAACGAAAGAAAAAAGAATCACGGGGGTAAAAAGATGAAATAAGAAATAACCGCCTAAGCACATCGTACAACATCGGCTATACGCCATTAAAACGGCGCATAGCCGCAAAACGTTGTACCCAATGCAAGAAAAAGGGATAAGATGTGAAAAACAGGTCGGTAAATAATGAAATTTTAATTCTAGTAAGTAACTTAAATAAGTGTATCCCTCCAAATAGCCCCATCTTGAAAAAAGCGAAAGAGTGTGATAAAACCTTTTAAAAAAAGGAGGTAATTAAGAAATGGAATCACAGGGAAGAAGGAAGATGGCCAGGCATGATAGAAGTTATTGGGAGGAGCAGATTAAATTATGGCAGGATAGCCAATTAACACAGACTCAATATTGCAGGGAAAAGAAAATACCAGTAACAACCTTTGCGGACTGGAATTTTTAGTGGGTCGCAAGAACTGGCTATTTTCAGGAAGTATAGGTGGAGCCGATTCAATTGCAGAACTTTATAGCATAATAGAGACAGCAAAGGACAATGACTTAGCCTTACTGGTATATGCGCTATCTCTTTGAAAAGCTCACCTCTTACCAAACTGATGATGAAATTTATAAACTTCTACCAAACAAAATTGACCCTGATGTTATATCAAGTTCAGAAGTGGGTCTAATTAGACAAATACTATACTCTCTAAGTAATAACAATTATTTTTAAAAAAATATTGCAATATTGAAATATTGGTGTATTTAGTTTTTATAAAATAGCTTTGGGGGAGGTTACTGTATTTTATGAAAAAAATCATAATCATTTTTTTCTTAATTCCTTTGTTAAGTTTTTTCCTGCACTGTGGGAAGAAGGATATAAGTGAGGTTGCTGAGCAGGAGTTTAAACTTTCTGAAAATGCATCAGTAAATCAAGAGATCAAAAAGCTTCATGAAGCCTTAAAAACTGCAGAGACTGATATTGCAAAGGCAGAGATTTACACTAAGATTGCTTCGATTCACTCAGAAAAGGGTGACATAGGCTCAATGATTAAATCAGCTACTGAGGCTATTAAATATCAGCCAAACCAGTATATGTCTCATTACCTTCTTGGTAAATCATATATAGCTGCTGGTAGATATAACGATGCAGTGGATGAGTTGAATATAGCAATAAGCCTCAAGTCTGATTTTGCACCTGCCTATTTTGAAATGGGTAATGCGGAGTATAAACGTTATAATTATAAGGAATCTAAAAAGAACTTTCAGTTAGCCATTAAATATGATAAGAACTATATAGATGCTTATAATAATTTAGGTGTTGTATGCACTCTTTCTGGAGACCTTAAAGAGGCAGAAAAGAATTTAAAAATATGCAATAGCCTTAATCCTGAATATGCCATTGCATATAAAAATCTTGGTATACTCTATGATACAAAGATGAAGAAGAATGCTGAGGCAGTCATGAATTATAATAAATATCTCACGCTGCGTCCTGATTGCCCAGAAAGAAGCCTTGTTAAGCTCTGGATAGCAGCTCTTGGAGGTTGATATGAAGATGAAAAAAGCAAGATTGATTATTTTATTTCTTTTAATTCCTGTTTTGCTGCTTAGTCAGGATAATTCATCAAAGATAAGACTGGCTGTAACATCCTTTGATGATTCTATAACCTCTGCCTCAGAGGCAGAAAAGGCGGGTAATGCCGTTGCTTCTATGATTGAGGCTGTTTTTAAAAAACAGGATAGATTTTATGTAAGGGAGAGAAATGCAATAGCTGACTATATTTCAACTCTTGAGAAGGTTCAGGCAGGTCTGTTAAGCCCTGACATGATGAAGGGTGATCCTGCATCGTTAAAGGTGGATTATCTGACTGTTGGGACAGTGTCAAAGATAGACGGCAGATATGAAATTGATGCACGAACAGTAAGCATAGACAGGATGATTATAGTCCATGCCCATGGAGCAACAGGTTCTACAATTCAGGAGTCAGTTGGGGATATTGAATGGTATATAAAAGAAAAATTTACAGAGGATTACATTAAGCAAAGAGAGTCTGACTATGATGAAGAAAAATCCACTGTCACTGTTTATAAGTTTAGAGACGAAAATGAAAGAGCGGCAAAGCTTGGGTATGGAGGAACCTTTGCAGAGATACTGAATAGCCAGATGGGGAATTTTATTTCTATTTCTACTATTGAAAGAAAATATTCCAAGGCTCTCATAAATGAGAAGATTCTTGAGATGGCTGGTGTAATTGAAAACGATGACTCTGGAAAGAGTTTTAGTGATAAGGGAATTCAATATAAAGTGGAAGGGGATATTCGTGTTTTTAGTGATATGATAACTGTCAACTATAGGGTTTATGAAACAGCCAGTGGAGCTTTGGTTTTTATGGGTTCAAAGGATATAGGATCCACTAAGGGATTTAGATCTGTGGCATGGAGTATATCAAATACAGTTGAGGATGCCCTCAATAACAGGATTGGAACATTAAAGATCTCATCTCAACCCTCTGGTGCTGATGTTTATATCGATGGCAAAAATGAGGGTAAAACTCCTTCTCAGATTTCAGTTGTCAGGGGGAAACATAATCTCACTGTAAAGATGGATGGCTTTATTCCATTTAAAGGGGAGATTGAAATTCAATCTAAAACAGTTACAGAACAGAATGTAGTTTTAAGAGAAGTGCCATATAAGCTGTTTGAAAAAGCCATGATTTATGAGAAAAAGCGGGATTGGGAAGGCGCTATTGCAGCTTATGATGAGTTTATAAAAACTTATGGAGATACCAAAGAAGCAGATAATGCCTATTATCGCAAGGGCCACATCGAGATGATGTTCCTCAAGAAATACGGTGACGCATTGAAAACCTTTGATGCTCTTGTAAAGAGGTATCCTGATGCTATGACAAGAGCTGAAGGATATTATGGTCTTATGCGTGCTTATGAATTATTAGGTAATAGAGAGAAGGCTGTTGAGATAAAGAATTACTTGCTTTCTTATTATGGAGAAACAAACGCTGCGGAGGAGGCAAGAAAGACAAATTACTAAGAAGGATATTTTTTATTTAAACAAAATTAATTTGACATAAAAAATATTGGTGATAAAGTTACTATGCCCTAATTATACATAAGGGTTTGTTTTGTAGCTTTATCACTAAGTGCATTTAAAGATATTTAAGCACTTTTACAGAAAGCAAAACAAGATATATAAATTCATCCAGGAGGATCTTTTATGCCTGTTACCAGAAGAAATTTCCTCAAGCTGTCTGGTGCAACAGCAGCCGGGGCTTTTTTGGGGGGTAGTTCCTTTTTGACCGGATGTAAACCAATGCCGGATAAGCTTAAAGGAACAAAAGAGAGCACAACAATCTGTCCTTACTGTGGTGTGGGATGCGGACTTATAGTTTCTGCACGTAATGGTAAGATTGTAAACATTGAGGGTGATCCAGATCATCCAATAAATAGGGGAAGCCTTTGTGCTAAAGGCGCAGCTTTGTATCAGGTAGCTGTTAACCCTATAAAAAGACGACTTGATAAGGTCCAGTACAGAAGGCCAGGTGGTACTCAGTGGGAAGAGATCTCATGGGAAAAGGCCTTCGAGATGATCGCTGAGAGGGTAAAGGAAGTTCGCGATAAGACCTTTATTGAAAAAGAGAATAATGTTACTGTTAACAGAACAGCTGGACTCATAGGTCTTGGTGGTGCAGCTTTAGACAACGAGGAATGTTATGTCTGGAGTAAGTTTGCAAGACTTATGGGTATAACCTATTTAGAGCATCAGGCGCGGATTTGACACAGTGCAACTGTCGCCAGTTTGGCGGCTACATTCGGTAGTGGTGCAATGACCAACCACTGGATTGATATCCAGCATGCAGATGTTATAATGATCATAGGCAGCAATGCTGCAGAAAATCATCCAATATCTTTTAAATACGTTCAGATGGCCAGGGATAAGGGTGGCAAGCTTATCAGTGTTGACCCAAGATTTACAAAAACCTCTTCTCTTGCTGATCTTTATGCTCCTATAAGGCCTGGAACAGACATAGCCTTTATGAGTGCAATAATAAATTATGCACTTCAAAATGATCTCATTCAGAAAGAATACGTTTTAGAATACACAAATGCTTCTTATCTTATAAATCCAGCATTTAGCTTTAATGATGGTATATTCTCTGGCTATGACAATGCTAACAAAAAATATGCAAATGATACCTGGAAGTATCAGTTAGACGATAAGGGTATTCCAAAGAAAGACAAAACTCTTCAGGATCCAAATTGCGTTTATCAGATAATGAAGAGACACTTTGCAAGGTATACCTTTGAAAAGGCTTCTGCTATTACTGGGTGCCCTGTTGAAACCTTGAAGAAGGTTGCAGAGCTCTATTGCTCAACTCATAAGCCAGACAGAGTTGCAACTATTCTTTATGCTATGGGAGCAACTCAGCACACAATTGGAGTTCAAAATATCAGGACATACTCCATACTCCAGAGTCTTATGGGTAACATGGGACTTGCTGGCGGTGGAATCAATGCACTCAGGGGTGAGTCTAATGTTCAGGGTTCAACTGACCATGGTCTTCTCTGGCACATACTCCCTGGATATATAGGTGCTCCAGTTGCATCAAAGGATGTTAATCTTGAGACATACATAAAAAATAATACTCCAAAAACAAATGATCCAATGAGTATTAACTGGTGGCAGAATAAGCCTAAGTACCTCATAAGCATGCTCAAGGCATGGTTTGGAGCTAATGCCACAAAAGAAAATGACTTCTGTTATGATTATCTGCCTAAGGCTCATAAACCAACTCCATATCCTGTTGTTTTTGAGGATGTCTATAAGGGGTTGCTAAAGGGCGCTATTTTTATGGGAACAAATCCTATAGTAGCTGGACCTAATGCTAACTTAATTATGGCAGCTCTTGAAAAACTGGATTGGATAGTTTGTGCGGATCTATGGGAAACAGATACTTCTGTTTTCTGGAAAAGACCTGGGGTTAATCCTGCAAGCATAAAGACAGAAGTTTTTCTGCTCCCAATGGCTTCTTCTGTAGAAAAAGAAGGAAGCATCTCTAACTCTGGAAGATGGGCTCAGTGGAGATACAAGGCTCAGAATGCTCCTGGTGATGCTATTTCTGACCTTGATTTTATAGATGAGCTTTTCTTAAAAATAAGAGAGCTGTATGAAAAGGATGTAAAGGCTGGCAAAAAGGTTGCCTTCCCTGATCCAATTCTTAAGGCAAACTGGAATTACAGACATTCTCCAAAGGATCATGAGGCTGATCCGCACCTTGTTGCTCAGGAGATCAATGGATATTATATTGATAAAGATGGCAAAAAGGGCAAGCTGATGGCAAGCTTTATGGATCTTAAGGATGATGGAACAACTGCCTGTGGTTGCTGGATCTATAGCGGTTCTTACAATGAAGATGGAAACAAGATGGCCAGAAGAGGCCTCAAGGATGCACCAAATAAGATTGGACTCTATCCAGAGTGGTCATGGTCCTGGCCAGTTAATAGAAGAATTATCTATAACAGAGCTGCTGTTAATAGAAAGGGTGAACCATGGGATCCTAAGCGATGGGTTGTTAAATGGACAGGTAGCGAATGGAAAGGTGATGTTGTTGATGGAGGCGGTAAGTTTGGCCCTGATGTAAAGAATCCTTTTATTATGAATACAGAGGGTGTTATCAGGCTATTTACCACTTCTTTGGCAGATGGTCCTTTACCAGAGCATTTTGAGCCACTTGAAACAGTTACGAGAAATCTTATTAACTCTAAGCAGCTTAACCCTGCTGTAAATCCATCGGATCTTGTTAAGGCCAAGGTGGGTTCTACGTCTCAATATCCTTATATTGGAACAAGTTATAGGGTTGTTGAACACTGGCAGGCCGGTGCTATGACTCGTAACCTCCCATGGCTTACAGAGCTTGTGCCTGATATGTTCTGCGAAATAAGCCCAAGTCTTGCTAAGGCTAAGGGTATTAAAAATGGCGATAGAGTCAAAATTTCCTCAGCAAGGGGAACAATACACTCCTATGCCCTTGTAACAGAAAGGGTGCAGCCTCTTATTGTTGATGGCAAGCCAGTGGAAATTGTAGGTATGATATGGCACTTTGGTCAGGGATGTGCTGTAACAGGAGAGGCATGTAATATACTTACACCTCATGTTGGGGATCCAAATACTGGTATACCTGAATTTAAAGCATTCCTTGTAAATGTTGAGAAGGCATAAGGGGGTAGGATATGGCAGAAAAAGCGTTTTTAGTTGATACATCAAAATGTCAGGGATGCAGAGGTTGTCAGGTTGCATGTAAACAATGGAATGGACTCCCAGGGGAAAAGACAGAATTTTTTGCAGGTCCAGAGTATACAAACCCTGCGAAGCTTTCTGCAATAACATGGAATCATGTTATATTTTTCCCTATTGATAGAAGCAATCCTGAAAAGCCAATATGGACAATTATGCATAAGAAGTGTTTCCACTGTGCTGATGCAAACTGCTTAAATGTTTGTCCAGAAAAGGCCATATACAAGAAAGATGGCTGGACAATCATAGATCAGGATAGATGTATTGGTTGTGGAGCATGCGTCAATGCATGTGTCTATAAGGTTCCTGAACTTGCAGAATTTCATCACAAAAATGATGCAGGTCAGCATATAATAAAGAAGGATAAATCTCACAAGTGCAATGCCTGCACACTGAATGAAAGGGAGATCCCTGCATGCGTCTCTGTGTGCCCAGCTGGAGCTCTTCTCTTTGATTATAGGCCAAAGATGATTGAATATGCCAAGAAGAGAGTTAAAGAGCTTAAGGAACAGGGTTTTCCTAATGCAAGTATCTATGGCCTTGATCAATATGGTGGACTTGGGGTAATCACTGTATTGAGAGATAAGCCAGAAAAGTATGATCTGCCTATCAATCCTCCAAAGGTGGATATGACTAAGGCTGAAAATACAAGAGATGTTTATGCTCTGCTGTCAACAGCTACATTTGGTGTTCCTGCTCTTAAGAGAGCGGCCTATAGGATATCAAAGAATGTTGCAAAAGATGCATAAGAATATAAACTTAAAATTAAGAAATATTTCAAAGGCTGACCTCTGGTCAGCCTTTTTTGTATTTTAAAGAGATGATTTCTTAGGCCTGAGAGGATCTTCATCCTCTTTGTAACAGTATCTGCATCCCATGATAAGAATTTTATTTGTTCCATTTTGCTTTATCTTTGTAGCATAAAGTCCCTCATATTTTGTAAGAGATGAACCGCATAAGGGGCAAATTCTTGTTCCTGGTGGAAGAGACGGCCTTTTTCTAAAGGATATGGTATCATTGTTCTGGATAATTGTCTGAGAGGATTGAGTTTTGTTTTTACTTTGCGATTTTTTTAATCCTTCAGCTTTATCTGCAATAGTTGAATAGAGATATAGAAAAATTGAAACCCCAATTAAAAGTCCTGCGAAATAAATCAAAAGGCTCATTAGCTTTTCTTTTCTACAATGAAATTCATCATAACAGAGGTCTCTGAGGGGGGCTCAAATGTGTAGTCGCTATATATAGCAAGGAGGTTAAAGCCCTCTTCTAAAAGCAATTTCTTTATCTCTTCCTCTGAATAAATCTTTTGCTTATGAGTCTCATATTCTATGGTTCCATCTGGCTTGGAGGTTTTAAATGCTGAGGTTATTATTTTATTTTTTTTATCATAGTGATTGTTCCATTCTATGTGGAGGGAGCCTGTTTTGTAAAAAGTGGTTCGGTTTTCAAAAAATCTTTCTATGTTATATTCTGTTGTGAGATCAAACATGAATATGGAATTTTTATGCATTACCTCTTTTACAGATTTAAACACCTGTCTTATTTCTGCATCTTCCATGAGATAGTTCAATGTATCATGAACGCAGAATATAAAGTCGAATTTTTTTTTGAAATAAAAGTTTCTTATATCGCAACAGGCTATTTTAAAGTTTTTGAAAGCGCGTGTTTTTGCCACCATTAGCATTGGTAAAGATATATCTATACCGAAGATTTTATAGTTATCAGCTGAAAATTTTGCACCAAATTTTCCTGTACCACAACCAAGTTCAAGTATGTCCACAGGATCGTTGCAGTATATATGCATAATCTCTTTTATGTATTCATACCATTTTGTATAATCAACATGTCTGAGAATATAATCATAGGCCTGGGCTATGGAACTGTATGGTTCTGGATTTTCCAATTATATCTGTCCTTATATTAAATTTTGATTTTTACAATTAAAAAGTGCTTTTCTTTTTTTCAAGAAAATATTGCTAAAAAATTGACATTACTACTTAATCAAAAATTAAATCAAAGATTTTTTATCCCCTGGTGTTTGAAATAAATTGAAATTTTTTTATAATTATATATTTTTGACTTAATGATCAGTTTGTTTTATAATGTCCTGCTGAGGTCTAAGATTGCGATAAAATTTTGCTGAAAAAAGGCTAAAAACAATAGAGTGAGGTTAAGTGAATGCTTGAAAAAAATATAGTCAGATTTGGAGTATCCATTGATGAAAAATTGCTGGATAAATTTGATAAGCTTATTACAGAAAAAGGATATGTAAATAGATCTGAGGCCATAAGGGATTTGATACGGGATATGCTTGTGTCTCATCAGATTGAGGATCCGGAAGTAGAATCCTTTGGCACTCTTACAATGGTTTATAATCATCACCATGGTGATATTTCAGAAAAGCTTAACAATGTTCAACATGATTATTTTCCAAACATTGTATCAACAACTCATGTCCACCTTGATGCTCACAATTGTCTTGAGGTTTTGATCTTGAAAGGGAAAGCAGGCCAGCTTAAGGCCATAGCAGATATGATCCTTGCAATTAAGAATGTCCGCCATGGACGCTTTGTAATAGCTTCCACTCAATCAAATCTTGATGAGTAAATAACAATTTTACCTTTTCTATTTTAGTTGGCTCAATCTATCTGATAAACTCAAAGTATGCCTTTCTCTTGAATCTTATTATTTCAGGAGGAAGGCATACTTTTTATATAACATCTTATAATTTTAAAAAAATAATGCTAAATAATAAAGCGCTACGTTTCGATATTAAGAATAGGGATATTATTGCCTTTTAATAAGCTAAGGGGAAAAACAGTGAGAGAAAGGAGTCTCTTTGTTATTTTCTCCCTAATGTGGTTGCTCTTTTGGACATTAAGCGGAGAGAGTCTCCCGGCAAATCCAGGGAAGGAGAGGGAGAAATCAAAAAATAAAAATAGCTCTGAAAGCCGTGAAAGCCTTAGAATGTCCCAAAGAGACATAAATAATGGAAAATGTCTTGTAAAGACCTACAGGGTCTTAAAGGGTGACACTTTCTTTGGCATTGCAAGAAGGTTTGGCATATCAATTGATGAGATAAAGAAAATAAATAATATAAAAGGTGATGATTTAAAAGCAGGCATGGTTCTTAAGCTTAATAATTGCACCTCTGCAAGAGCTGATGGAATCAAAGCTGTGAAAGGCAATTTTGATGATTTAGATTATCGTAAAAAAGCTGCAAAAGAAGATGATTCTGATTATAAATTTTTTTGGCCTGTAAAACATATAATTACCTACAAAAGGGATAGAACTGATGGAGTGAATAGCCATGGCATTATAATAATTGCACCCAAGGATGTCTCTGTGATTGCTTCAATGGATGGAGAGGTGGAAAAGATTGGATATATGAGAGGATATAAAACATATATAATACTGAAACATGATTCAAGATTTATAACAGTATATTCTAATTTAGACTCTGTTTGCGTGAAAAAAGGGGAAAGGGTGAGAAAGGGTGATATTCTTGGCAAAACAAGTTCCGATGGTAAAATTCACTTTCAGATCGGAAAAAATGGGAGACCTCAGGATCCTCTTAAATATCTTCAGGAAAGGGGTTGAATAGGTTTATTTTGCTTGACTTTGACTTTTTATCTTAGATAAATTTAAATTCAAGCTATTTTTTTGAAATTTTATTTACAGGGATGACAGGATGAAGAGATGGTTGCTTTCAGGTGCTGCAATTTTAAATCCTAATGAAGTAGCAGAAAAGGTTAATATATTAATTGAAGATGGTGTTATAAGTCTTGTTTCCAAAAAGGATTTACACAGCAATATTAGCTATACTACAAGAGGCATAGTTTCAGCTGGCCTTATTAATTCTCATGATCATCTTTTGGGCACCTACTATCCAAAGGTTGGCAATGGCCCTTATGAAAACTGGCTTCCCTGGGACAATGACCTGAAAAGCTCCCCCATATATCAAGAGAGACAGCAAATAGAAAACAGAGATCTCTATCTCCTTGGTGCCTATAGAAATTTAGTCTCTGGTGTAACAACTGTTTCTGATCACATGCCTCATTTTGTAGCAGAACCATTTTATGATCTGTTACCTGTAAAAGCCATAAGGGAATATAGTCTAGCTCATTCTGTTAATTCCTTTGCTCTTTCATGGGGTGATGATATAGAGAGAGAATATAAAAAAGCTGTTGAAGAGGATATTCCTTTTATAACTCACATTGCAGAGGGTTTTGACAGTGAAACTCAGAGAGATGTTGAAACCCTTGATAGAAAGGGAGGTCTTGGGGAACATTCAGTGCTCATTCATGGCATAGCCTTCACCGAAAGGGATATGGATTTAATTAAAAAGAAGGGGGCTACTGTTGTATGGTGTGGCGATTCAAACATGTTTATGTTTAATAAGACTACAAATATAAAGATGCTCCTTGATAAAAAAATAAATGTATGTATTGGAACAGACTCTCCTATGTCTGGTGGACTAAACCTCCTTGAGGAGATGAAATTTGACAAAAAGCTCTATAAAAAGCTTTATGGAGAAGAACTCCCTGACGAAACTATCTATAGAATGGTTACTGTAAATCCTGCAAAGGGTTTTAGACTATATGATGCTGGAACTATAAAAGAAGGCAATGTTGCTGATCTGGTGGTAGTGAGGGATAGAGGTGGATCTTATGTTAACTCGGTCGTTTCTGCTGGATTAAAGGACATTATGCTTGTTGTGATAAATGGCATGCCTGCCTATGGAGATGTTGAATTTGCAGAGGTTTTTGATGCCCTTGGTATTAAATATCAAGAAATAGTTCTTGATGGAGTAGAAAAGGTGGTTATTGGTGATCTTAAAGGGCTTTTGCGCAGGATAAGCAAGGCTGTGGGTTTTAAGAAAGAATTTCCATTTTTGCCAGTGGAGTTTTAGAGAGGATCGCAGACAATGAGTAATGGTTTACAAAGTGGCATAAGAACACGGACATATAAATCAGGTTCAATAATTTATTTTGAAGGAGATAAAAGCGAATATATATATATTCTTAAATCCGGCAGAGTCTTTCTAACCTATACTAAAGTTGATACAGGGGAAGAAGTTAAAGAAGAGGTGCGCCAGGGAGAGTTCTTTGGAGTTAAGTCTGCCCTTGGACGATACCCGAGAGAGGAAACTGCTCAAACCGTGGGAGAGACTATTGTTGTTATTCTTACTCTTGCTGATTTTGAAAGGATGATTTTGCGCAATGTCAATATCGTGAGGAAGATGCTTCGTGTCTTCAGTAATCAGCTCAGAAGAATAGGCAAGGCTGTTAGGACTGTTCTCGGAGAAAGTGAAAATGTTAATCCAGATATTGAGTTGTTTAAAATAGGGGAGCACTACTTTAAGGCTGGAGATTTTAGCAAAGCAAATTATGTTTTTAAGAAATATCTGGAGTACTATCCAGAAACTGATTATGCAAAAATAGCAATGGAGAGGATCAAGACCATAAACTCAGGAGGCCCTGTAAAGAGCAAGGCAGCGGCAGATGATTTTGAAGATTTTTCAATGGAGCATGATTCCTCTGATGTCTTTTCTTTTGATGAAGTTCCCTCTGGATCTAAAAAATTACCAGATAAGGGAGATATTAATCCTGCTGCATCCTCTGCTCTTTCCAGTGAAATGGATGATTTTCTTGCTGATGAAAGTGATTCCATTGATGACTTTGGAGATTTTGGGCTGGAAGAGGAGTCAAAGCCAAAAGATACTATAAAGATTAAATTTGAGGATGGGGAGTCTGCCTTTAAAAAAGGAAATTTTAAAGGTGCTCTTGAGATATTTAATGAAATAATAGACAGCGGGCTTCCATCAAGTGACAGAGATCGCCACTATTTTATAGATGCGCATTTTTACGCAGGTGTATGTTATTATGAAATGAAGAAGTATAAGGAGTCTATAAATCTTCTGGCAGAGATTATTAAAAACTGGAGTGATTCAGAAAAGTATAAAAGCGCTGTATTCTATGCAGCTCAAATCTTTGAGGCAGCAGGCCAGAAGGATAAAGCCATTACTTATTATAACAGAGTGCTTAATATTCAACCCACAGATTCATTAAATGGCGCTGCTTTAAATAAGATTAAGGCTCTTCAAAAAGGCGGAAAATAAATATGCTTGAACTGGATGAAAAGTTTTTTTCAAGATTTGGTGCAGAGTATTCCCCCAATGAGATCATATTCTGTGAATATGAACCTGGTTATGAGTTTTATTTTATACAAAAGGGGAGAGTGCGCATTGTAAAAATTATAAATGACATGGAAAAGACAATTGATGTTCTGGGGCCAGGGGACGTCTTTGGAGAGATGGCAATATTGGAAGAGCAGCCGAGATCTGCAACTGCCATTGCAATGGATTCTGTTCGTGTTTTGAAATTCCATAGAGATAATTTTGATGCCTTATTACAGGGCAATCCTCAGCTTGCATACAAATTATTGCTCATTTTTTCTAAAAGGATATATGATGCAAAAAGACGGCTTATGATACTCCTTCTGGAGGAGCCCAATGTAAAGGTAATGGACGTTTTGATAATGCTTGCAGAGCAAAACCAGCAATTTGATTTTGAAAGCGAGATTACTCTCAACACTACTGTTCGTCAGGTTGCAAGCTGGGCTGGCATGGCAGAGTCTGAGGCGCAAAAAGAGTTGACACATTTAGCACGTCTTGACAAAATTGAATTATATGAGGATAGAATTGTTGTGAAAAATATTCGCGACTTTCAGAGGATTGTTGCCTCAAGAAGAAAAAATCTCTATTCATCTTAAACTCAGGCTCCCGTAGCTCAGGCGGATAGAGCAGCGGTTTCCTAAACCGTGTGTCGGTGGTTCGAGTCCTCCCGGGAGCGAATTTTAGAAAAAGAAAGCGGGTTTATACCGCTTATTTTTTTATTTGAATTTGATCTTTTATAGTTTTAACTTATACAGAGGCTTTATGGAAAAAAAGCTGCAGGAAATAAAACAGCGCTTTGGTGAAATTGAACAGCAACTGAGCGATCCTGAGACAATATCTAATCAGAAGCTTTTCAGGGAGCTTAACAGAGAACATTCACAGCTTGCTCCCATTGTTGCAAGATATAATGAGCTGTGCTCTTTTAAAAAGCATCTTACAGAGAATAAGGAATTGCTGGAAAGTGAAAGCGATCCTGAGATGAAGCAGATGCTCCTTGATGAGATAGGCGATCTTGAAGAGAAAATTGCTGATTTAAATGATAAACTCCTGGTTATGTTGCTGCCAAAGGATCCCAATTCCGGAAAGGATATAATCATGGAGATCCGCGCAGGCACAGGAGGTGATGAGGCCTCACTCTTTGCTGCTGATCTTTTTCGCATGTATACAAGATATGCTGAGATTAAAGGCTGGAAGGTAGAACTCCTGGAA
>Ga0209409_1001302_pt1 | contig 21741 bp, 18 predicted proteins | sample AD_JPNMR1_MetaG_FD_184424 | JGI IMG/M metagenome (GOLD analysis project Ga0209409, IMG submission 184424) | Active sludge microbial communities of municipal wastewater-treating anaerobic digesters from Japan - AD_JPNMR1_MetaG (SPAdes) (version 2) | ecosystem: Engineered > Bioreactor > Anaerobic...
AAAAATCCTCCTTAATTTTATAAAAATTATTTTCTATATATTAATCACAAAATTTTTGAGAAAATCCTTTACAAGTTTTGAGAAAAAATTTAATTTTTTTTGAAAAAAAATTAAAATGAGGGACAGACCTATAAATTTTTTATGATCAAAAGAGGGACAGACTTATAATTTTTTTATAATTAAAATTAAAACAGGGGACAGACCTGATCTATACTTATCATGATGTTAAACTATTTTTCATATAGAGGTCAATAACTTACAAATTAAAATTTTGTTAGTATAGATAATTTTAAATAAAAAAATTGACAATTTTTATAAGGTTTGTTATCATTTTTTATTATAAGAACTTATTATTAACAATAAATTGAATAATATGCAAAAAATAAGCCGTTAACTTTTTAAATAAATTTTTAAATAAAAAGGGGGTTTTAAAATGGCCGGAAATGAAAATTATGAAGATTTATTAAATTTTGATTTAAATGTTAAATCATTGGGAAAATGTAAATATGATTCTCCTATAGCATTATCCCCAGTAGAAGGGGATAATATTGCCAATTTTGTTTCAGATGAAGAGAGAATTCTTGTTATAAATTCTAAAAAAGAACTGGAAGAATGGAATAAAAAGGGTATACCAATCCCCTCTTTTGAAAAGGCAGGTCCAAGAGAAAAAATATTTTTTAAACCGGGTGAGACAATTTCTGCCATAGTAACCTGTGGTGGGTTATGCCCTGGTTTAAATTCTGTAATAAGAGCAATTGTTTATATGAATTATTACAGATATCATAATAGAATTACTTATGGTATTAAATATGGATATGAGGGTTTTATAGATAAATATGATCATGAAATTATAAATTTAACCCCTGATGTTGTAGAGAATATTCATAAGATCGGTGGAACCATGCTTGGAAGTTCAAGAGGTCCTCAAGATATTGGGGATATTGTGGATAAACTGGTAAAATTAAAGGTAAATATACTCTATACAATTGGTGGAGATGGTACATTAAAAGGAGCATTAGAAATTGCAAAAGAGATAGAAAAAAGAAATCTTAAAATTTCTGTTATAGGGGTTCCAAAAACAATAGATAATGATATTTTATATATTGATAAATCTTTTGGATCTGAAACGGCTTTTAGTAAAGCATGTGATGCAATAGATGCTGCTCATGTTGAAGCAAAAGGCGCATACAATGGCATTGGGATTGTTAAGGTAATGGGAAGAAGTTCTGGTTTTATTGCAGCAAATGCTACTATAGCCTCAAATGATGTAAACTTCTGCCTTATACCAGAACTCCCATTTGAACTTTATGGTAAAAATGGCTTTTTAGAAGCATTGAAAAAGAGATTGGAAAAGTCACATCATGCAGTTATTCTTGTTGCTGAGGGCGCAGGACAGAATTTTTTTGAGAATAAAGAAAAAAAATATGATGCATCTGGAAACGAAAAGTTAAATGATATTGGATTATTCTTAAAAGAAAAGATTAAAGAATATCTTGACAAAGAAGGTATACCCTGTTCCATAAAATATATTGATCCGAGTTATATCATAAGATCAACTGAGCCAACTCCTAATGATTCTATTTTTTGTATTCAATTAGCACAAAAGGCTGTGCATGCTGGAATGGCTGGTAAGACCATGATAGTAATCGGATATTATAATGGAGAATTTATTCATTTGCCTATTGAAATTGCAACATCAAGAAGAAAAGTTCTTGATCCAGAGAGTGAGTTATGGCTTTCTGTTATAGAGGCAACAGGCCAACCAGTTAAATTTGACAAATAAAAAAGATAATGTTGGAAGTACGACAAGACCCATAAGTGAGTAAAAATTTAACGTAATATTAAATATCCATGCAAAATTTATTTACAGATAAGAAAAATTTTTAATATCTTTAAAATAATAATTGATTTTTTTATTATAATGTTTTATTATATAAAAAAATTAAAAAGGGGGCTTTATGAATAAAAAAATAGTATTTATTATTTTTTGCTTATTTTTGTTTACTACATTTTTTAATGGTATTGATGAAAAATTGTATAAAAATTTGACTGACAGAGATAGGATACTTCTCGCAATCTCCTATTATGAAGTAGGGAAAAAATATGAGGCATTGGGCAAAACAGATCTGGCAAAAGCATATCTTAACGATGCTTTTAAGATTGAAAAAAATGTTGATAAATATGCAAAAGGGGAATTAGAAATTCCTCCTAAGGTTATTCAGATTCAGTGGGATAAAATATTTGAAGAAGAACAAGATAAAGATAAAACTTTAAATAAAACAAAAGAACAAGAGGAAAAAAAAAATAGTGATTCTTTAAATAAAGAAAAATCTTCTATTTCTGATGAAGATGCTATTAACGAATTAGTAGAAATTTTTTTTAAATATATAAATAGTTATGACTCTTTTAATATCTCCAATTTATTTACAGATGAGGTATTAATAGAGTCTGTCGATATTTATATAGCCAAATATGAAATTAAAGAGTCTTTTGAAGGATTTTTTAATGCAAAGTATAACAAAAAATATAAATTTGATTCTCTAAAAATAGAAAAGGTAGATGAAAATTCCTTTATAGTGAATATAAAGATAATAAAAGAAGAAAAAGATTTTTTTATTTTCCCTTCTGAAAATGGGTATGTAAAATTGGGGGTTATTAAAGAAAATAATAGATACCTTTTTAATAAAATATTTGGCTCATTTGCAGATATTGATGATAAAGATAATACTCAATCTAAAATAGAAAAATATGATACCCCAGAAAAGATTTTAACTGGTTTTATTGATCTTGTGATAAAGAAAGATTACGAGAGTGCCTCTTTTTTTTTTAATGAAGAGGTATAGTTTGAAGAATTTAAAGTTGTTTTAACAAAAGATAATATAAAATCAAATTTTACTCTTTTTGGATCTCAATATTCAGATCTATCTATATCTGATATTATTGATACAAACTCAATAAAAGAGATAGAAATAGGATCATCTTTTGGAAATTCTTTAATAACATTTTCCAACTATAGAGCATTTATTGTGAAATTTTTTATTAATGAGATTCTCCCTTCAAATCCAGAAAAAGAAAATTTTATATTTGTATTTGACTTAAAAGATAAAAATTATAAAATCGTTGGTATATCACAACAATAATTATTCTACTATGTAATATATCCCCTGTTTTGCAAATCCTAAAAAACCATCATTTTCTGGAATAGTTGATTTATAATTGTCTCCATAATGGACAAGATATGTCATTTTTCTTATATTTTCTGGTAAAGTTAAAAGTTCACTATAAGAGGCATGAACTCCCCCTTTAAAAAGCTGACAATCATGAAAAATAATTTTTATCTCTTTATATTTCTCAAGAAGATAAAAAATCAACTCTTTATCAAACCTTGTGTCAGATGTAAAAAGAACCTTTTCATTTATGACTGTTCCATAAGAAAAAAAACATTTTTCTCTATCCTCTTCTGAATCTGGAATATGTTTTGTTCTAAAAATTTTTAAATTTATCTTATCTATATTTATCTCCCATATTTTATAAGGTAACTCATTTATTAAAGTAGGGATTTTTATATTAAAAATATCTTCCATTTTTAGATTTTCACCATTATGAGATTCATTAAATGAAATACCACCTTTCAATGAGTAGTTCCATAAAGCATCTTTATACTCTTCTATTAAAATAAGATTTGGCTTTTTTCGAGTAAAGTATCTACTCATCAATGCTACTTCTTCCATTCCTCCTATATGATCAGCATGTGAATGAGTAATAAAAATATTCTCAATATCTATGACAGGACATCCATATTCCCACATGGCTTTAGGGCAGGTTGTGCCACAATCAATTAAAATATGGGAATCCCCTTTTATAATTAATAAATTTGTCTGATTATTTATTTTTGAGAAAGCTGATCCAACCCCTACAAAAAATAAAGAAAGTTCTCCATTATTCTTTAAATGTAGTTTTTCATTTTCTGTAAGAGACTTTGTCTTAATCAAATGATAATCCTTTTTATTTTTTAAAAATTTTCGACCCTTTTACTATTAAAAATTAATATTTTATTTAATAAATTGAGGTTATTTCACATTTTATAAGCATAAAGGCTATCCTCTAAAAAGATAGCCTTTGAGATTAGCTTTTTATTCTTCTGCTTCTACTCTCTCTTTTTTAGCCATAGCAATAACATCATCGGCTAGCTTACCGGTAAGTTGTTGATAGCTATCAAATTTTACCTCAAAACTTCCAGTTCCAGAGGTTATGGATTTTAAATCTACTGAATATCTTAATAACTCTTTTTGTGGAACCAATGCTTTAATAACCTCAATTCCACCTAAAGATTCCTGGCCTAATACTCTTCCCCTTTTTGATGATAGATCTGATAGAATATCGCCTACATATTTCTGGTCAACATATACAGACAACTCCATTACTGGCTCTAATAAGACTGGATTTGCCTGTTTCATTGCCTCTTTAAATGCGTTTCTTGATGCTATCTTAAAAGAAAGTTCAGAAGAATCAACCTCATGTTCTTTACCATCATATAATTTTATCCCTACATCAACAACTTTATAGCCAGCTAAAACTCCACTCTCCATTGCTTCGTGAAAACCCTTTTCACATCCTGGTATGTAACCCTTACTAATTACCCCCCCAACAATAGCATTAACAAATTCATAGTTTTTACCTGGCTCAAGTGGCCATATCTCAATCACAACCTTAGCATACTGTCCATGTCCACCAGACTGTTTTTTGTGAGTATATTCAGCATTTGCTTTTTTTCTTATTGTCTCTCTATAAGCTATCTTTGGTTCTTTTAAAAGTGTCTCAATTTTATTTTTAGCCTTGATTTTTTCTAATATTAATTTTATTTGAGTTTCTCCCATTCCACTTATCACATTTTCTTTTGTTTCAGGGTTATACTCTACTCTAAATGTTGGATCCTCTTCACTTACCTTCTGTAATAATGCTATGAGTTTTTCCTCATCATTTTTATTTGGGGTTGTGATTGCCTGTGAAAAAATAGGCTGAGGTAATTCCATTGAAGGCAAAATAACAATATTTTTAGGATCACAGAGTGTATCATTTGTATAAACAGACGTGAGTTTTGTAAAAGCCCCGATTTCACCACAATTTAGAGTATTGACCTCTTTTAAATTTTTCCCTATGACTTTATATAATTTACCGCATTTTTCTTTTGTATTTCTGCTTGGATTAAATAAGTCTGTATCGTGTGAAACAATACCTCTTCTTACTCTGAAGTATGAGATTTTACCAGAAAATTGATCTATTGTAGTTTTAAATACAAATAATGCCAATGGTTGATTTGAGTCATGCTCTACAATAACCTCATTCCCATTTTGATCTTTTCCAACAAGAACATCCACATCTGCTGGAGATGGCATATAATTAACAATACAATCGAGTAAAGCAATTGTCCCAGAATTTATTATAGAATCTCCGGCTAAAACAGGAACTATTTTACCTGTTACTATTGCCTTTTTTAATCCTCTTACTATCTCTTCATGAGTTAACTCAACCCCTTCAAAATATTTATTCATAAGTTCTTCTTCTGTTTCAACCGCAACTTCCACCATCTCCTTAAAATGCTCTTCAAGACCCGTTATATTTGCAGGAGCCTTCTCTTTTCTAATTGTTCTGCCATTATTTTCAGCATATCTTGCCTCTCTATCTATTAAATCCACTATCCCTTTAAATTCTTTGCCTTTCCCAATTGGAATAGAAAGAGGAACAAAAGTTACATTTTTAAAATTTTCTTTAAGATTTGCAAGACATCTTTCATAATCAGCATTTTCTTTATCCATTTTATTTATAAATACAAGTCTCGGCAAATTACACTTTCTCCATATCTTTACTGTTTCGATTTCTACTCCAGCTTCTGCATTTAAAACAAAGATAGCAGAATCGCAGGCATTCAGTGCAGCAATAACTTCACCTGTAAAGTCTGGTGAACCAGGAGTATCAATAATATTAATCATTGTATTATTCCATTCAAGATGGGAGATAGAAGAATGAATAGAAAACTTTTTCTCAATCTCTTGATCAGTATAATCACTTACACTTTTCCCTTTATCTACCCTACCCATTTCTGGAATTACATGAGCAGTAAAAAGCATTGCCTCATTTAAAGTTGTTTTTCCAGAATAACCATGTCCTACTATTGCGACATTTCTAATATTTTTTGTATCATAATTCATAAAAATCCTCCTGTCAGTATTATATAAAATTTATTATTTTTATCAACTAAAAAAAATTAAATTCTTTTTATTTTATCTTTTATTGAATTATAGATAGTTATTGTTGCCTTACTCTTATTCATAGAATAAAAATGAATCCCCTCAATTTTATTTTCTATCAGTTCTAATGTTTGATTTATTGCATATTCAATTCCTATTTTTTCTGTCTCCTCTGAGTTATCCTGATATTTTTCAAGCTTTTCTAATAAATTTTTTGGTATCTTGGCCCCACAAAGAGAGGTGATCTTTTTTATGGTATTAAAATTTAATATAGGGAAAATACCGGGTATAATAGGAACATTAATACCAGCCTTTCTTGTTAAATCTAAAAATTTAAAAAAATCATTATTATCATAGTAAAGTTGAGAAACTATAAAGTCAGCTCCACTATCAACTTTTCTTTTTAGATTCTTTATATCCTCTTCCAACGAGGGGGACTCTATATGGCCTTCGGGATAACCTGCGACTCCTATGCTCCATTCTTCATTTCTACTTCTTATATATGCAACAAGCTCATTTGCGTGTCCAAAACCTCCTATGGTCTTTGTGAAATTGGTCTGCCCCTGAGGGGGATCCCCTCTTAATGCAAGTATATTTTGAATATTGTTATTTTTTAGTTGAGTAATAACATTGCCAATCTCTTCTTTTGTAGAATTAACGCAGGTAAGATGAGCCATAACTTCAATTCCAATTTTATTCTTTATTTTTGAAGCAATATCAACTGTTTTATCTCTGGTACTCCCGCCAGCACCATAAGTGACAGATACAAAATCTGGCTTAATAACTTTTAGTTCCTCTATTGTTTGATAAAGTTTTTCAACATCATCATCTCTTTTTGGTGGAAAAACTTCTACTGAAATGACAGTTTTATCTTTTTTAAACATATCTTTAATAAACATAACTCTCCTCATTGAATAATTATATGAATAATTTTTTTATTTTTATTAAAAAAAAAGACTTTTTGCAAGTAGAATTTTATATTTTTCTAAATATTTATTTTTAAAAAATTTTATTATAAATTAATTTATTAAAAACTACTTTACGATAATTATAAAATAATGGTATTATATAACACAAAAATAAAATTTTTTATACAAGGATATAAAATTGGCTGAAGGATTTACTTCTGAAAAAAAGAATTACCCAAAAGGAAGTGTTATTATAATTCAGGGTAGCTCTCAAAAAGAGATAAATTTATTAAATGAAGGATTAATAGAAGTAAAAAGATATAGTGATAATATTGCTGGTCTGTCTGAAAAAGAGATTCTTAATAAAAGTAAAAGAATCGCTGTGATAAATCCGCCAGCAATTTTTGGCATTGAGAATCTTATTAATAACCAGGATCACAAAAATTCTTTTGTTGCTCTTGAAGATTGTATTGTTACAAAGTATATTATTCCATCAAATGATTTTATTAAATTTTTTAAAGTAAATATTCCTATTGCGATGAATATCTTATTGACAATGAAGGATATGGCTATAAAAGGAATTCTAAATTTAAAGAAGTATGTAAAATTGATGGCAGAAATAGAGAAATTCAGCGATAATTTCGAGATTATTTATGATTTTATAATTCAAAATAAAAATAATAGTAAATATCAAAGATTTTTAACAAACGGTGGAGTAATACCACCTAAATTTGAGCCAAGTTTTTTAACAGATGATTATTCTACTATTTTAGGAGTAACTTATGGTGATCCTAAATATGATCCAGCAGCTAAATTTGGTATAAAAAAACTAGAATTTTATCATAATTTATTAAAATCAAAACCAGATGCTTTTATCTCTCTTATTAATGCAAATATTGAAATATTTTCATATATATATCATGAACTTTCCAATGTTATAAATGAGATAAATAAAGAAATTGAATATTTTTCTACAAAATTAGAGGAAAAGTTAAACATATTTTTTAATAAAGAGGATTCTCCATTTAATAATCTTGTAAAAATAGCAGATAAGATAAAAATGAATGAAGACTTAGGAGAAAATATAGCAAGAACCATTGTAACAATTTGTAGAAATATAGATAATAATTATAAACAATTATCTGGTAAAGAGCACATAGAAGTGTTTCAAAAATATGATAAATTATCCAAGTCTATTTCTAATAATACAATACAAACACCTGTCCAGAATGTTAATAGAGAAGAAAAATATAAGAAAATGTTTAAGGATTCTACCAAGATAATATTGAATTTTTCTACCCTCTCCGATGAAAAAAAAGAGGCTATTTTAAAAAATATAAACGATATGAAAAATATCAATATGGAAGATCCTACTGACAAGACATCAAGACAGATAATAAGGAAATTGCATGAGGACTTTTTTGAATTATATCTTAATATATTTTTAAAAATAATGGAACATCATACAGATATCCCAGATCCAGTAAAAATGTTTTTATATTATGGATTTATCGATGAAAAAAAAGTTCAGGATGAACAGATAGAATTTCTTTATAACTCTTTGTCTCTTTTGATGAGGCCTCAAAATTTGAACTATCCAATTATATCTTTATTTGATTATTTAAAATTAATATATGAAGGAAAAGAGTCCCCAAGTTTGACAGAGACTGGAGAAATCTTTCAAAAACTAATTAAAAAAGTATTTTCAAAAAATGAAAAGGTAATAGAAGATACTCCCATTGGAAGAACAGAGTTTGAAATAATGAATATGGTAAAGAGTGCATTAAGAATTACATCAGATAATCCAAGAGCATATATACCGTATTTAATTGAGCAGTCATTTAAAGGATCATTATCAAAAATATTTAATTCCCCTAAAAAATTAGAAACATTTATTTATAAAATAAACTCATTAGATTATACTCTATTCTTTAGAGAATTAACATGGAAGATAACCGGTAAATCAGAATTAATAATGAAAGAGATAAAACCATATTTTATATTAGTACCAAATTCTGGTGTAAGGGTTCAGATGTGGCAGGACCTTGTAAACAATATAAGGAGTTCAAAAGGAAGATTTATTGTGCCAATAATATTTAATGGTGATTTAAATAGATCATTAATAACTGCTTGTGCTCATTTTAGATGGGAGTTAAATAAAACAATTGCTGGTGGTAACTGGATGGATCCGGTTGAGGGTGGACTTGTTGGAAATTATTATGACTATATGCAGTATTATGAAAAATATAAAGACTTATCATTAGAAGTAAAAGAGATTATCAAATCAATATTTGCAAGAATAAAGATGGATAGAGATAGATTTGCTTATGATTACTTTGAATGGATAGAGTATGAAAGTAAAGGTGTTCCAAAACTAAATAGAGTTGTAAGACAGATGTTTTATAGATATATCCCATTTCCAAAAGAGATAAGAGAAAATCTTGCAAAACTTCCTCTCTTTACAGAACTTGATAATAAATTTAATAATATAAGAAATAGAGAATATAGATCTCTTGAGGCTAAATATCATAAGTATATGGAGAATGGTGTTTTGCCAGAAGATTTACAGGCATATCTTGATATGATGAAAAGATAGATATGATCACAGCAAAATCAGATTTATATTTATTAATAGGAAATCCAGTTTCTCACTCATTATCCCCTATTTTTCAAAATGAATGTTTTAGCCATTATAAAATTAATGCTGTTTATATTGCCATCAATATAGAAAAAGATGATTTTGATCTTGTCATAAAAGCAATGAAAAAATTGAATATCAAAGGCATAAATGTTACAATACCTTATAAAATAGACATTCTTAAATATCTTGATGATATAAAGAATGAAGCAGCAAAAATTAATTCTGTAAATACAATTGAGATAATAGATAAAAAATGGATTGGGCATAATACTGACTGGTATGGGGTTTTAAAGACTCTTGAAAATAAAAAAGTTAATAAAAAAAACAATACACTTATTATTGGTGCTGGTGGTGCTACAAATGGGGTAATATATGGACTTCAACAATATGGGATAAATAATATTACTATAACAAACAGAAGTATTGAAAAGGCAAAGGATATTGCTAAAAAATTTAATATTGATTTATTAGAATTTGAAAATTATTTGAACAGTATAGATAAATTCGACTTTATTATAAATACAACTTCTATTGAGTTTGAAAATTTAATAAATGAAGTAAATGAAACTTGTATCTATTTTGATCTTAAATACTATTCAAAAGGGTTAAATACAAAAAATTTTATTGATGGTAAAGATATGCTATTATATCAAGGGGCAAAGGCTTTTGAAATATGGACAAAAATATCGCCGGATATAAAAATTTTAAGAGAGTCTTTAAATAAAATAAATGAATAATCTCTGTTTTTAGATTAAAAAAATTTCTCGATTTTTTTTAAAAAACATGATATTATCTTTATAAAATAAAATTACAGAGAAAGTCAATGTATAACAATATAAACTATAAAGAAATAATTTTATCTTCTGATAAAAATTTAACAAATAATGACATAAATGCCATTAAAATTCTTAATCAATATTTTAAAAAAGAAGAAATCCAATTGGAGATTGATGCGAATCGTTTAATTGTATTACTTAAAGAGATCGATTTAGTCGAATTAAAAAATAAAATTGAAAATATTATATTTTATTGTGATACAAAAAATATTTTTTATGATATAATTTCTTCTATTGAAAATATAAAAAGTTATGGATTAAATGGAACAAAAAGAAATTATGTTGATTATAATAAAGAAAGAAAAGTTAAGGATAGAATCTTAAAAGAAGAAAAGAGAGGGCAGTATTATTATGCTAAGGATTCAAATTTTAATAAAATAAATAATGAATTACCCAAAGAATATATTAATAAAATTATATGTAATGATAGTTATGAAGAATTAAAAAAATTGCCAGACAATTGTATTGACATTATATTTACTTCACCACCTTATAATTTTGGCTTAGAATATAATCAAAATCAGGATGATCATTACTGGGAGGACTATTTTAATAATTTATTTAAAATATTATCAGAATGTATAAGAATATTAAAATATGGTGGAAGAATTTTAATAAATATTCAACCTTTATTCAGTGATTATATTCCTACACATCATATAATTAGTAACTTTTTTATATCTAATAAAATGATATGGAAAGGAGAAATTATATGGGAAAAAAATAATTATAATTGTAAATATACTGCATGGGGAAGTTGGAAAAGTCCAAGTAATCCTTATTTAAAATATACATGGGAATTTATTGAAGTTTTTTGTAAAGGAACACTTAAAAAAGAAGGGGATTTTAATAACATTGATATATCAGCAGAGGAGTTTAAACAATCTGTGATTGCAAAATGGTCTATTGCACCAGAAAGAGATATGAAAGAATACGGACATCCAGCAATGTTTCCGGAAAAATTAGTAGAAAAAGCATTAAAACTATTTTCTTATAAAAATGATGTAGTATTGGATCCATTCAATGGTGTTGGAACTACTACTTATGTTGCTAAAAAATTAGGAAGAAGATATATTGGAATAGATATTTCAAAAGATTATTGTAATAAAGCTATTGCAAGGCTTAACAAATTAAAAGAAGAACTGGGATTATTTGCAAATGAATGAAAATAAAATAGAAGAAATTATAAAAACTTATGAATCCATTGTAAAGGTAGTAGATAAAAAAGCTAGAGAGGATAAAAATAGATCTTATGGTGGAATTATAAGGAGTATTAAAGGGTGGTTACAAGAATATATGACTGAAGAGATAATAAAATTGGCATGGGATAATATTAAAGGAGATGCTAAAAGATTAGAAATTAATTCAAAAAAACATAAAATCCCAATTCAGAGAATTTATGTAGAAAATATAAAAGATATAGAGATTAAAAATTATATTTTTAACAATATAAAAAAATATTATTATAGTTTAAGTGTTGATAAACAAGTTTTTGTTGATAATAAATTTGTTTTAGGTATAGAATGCAAAGCTTATACTGAAAATGCTATGTTAAAGAGAATTCTTGTTGATTTTAGTTTATTAAAAACATCATATCCAGAAATTAATTGTTATTTATTTCAACTGGAAAGTCAATTAGGCGGGGATTACTCAAAATTAAATAAAAAAACTTATGGTAGTTACCCAACTCATACTTTAATGTCTTATTTCCCAGAAGTGAATTTGAATATTTTTACATTTTTAGAAGGAGAAAGAAAAGTTGATAAACCAATACATAAATATTTTAAATCATTAAATAAAAATAAAATTAAAGAAGCGGTAGAATTACTATCTTTTGATTTAAAAAGGTATTTATAATTTCAATGTTATATTCTCTCATTATTTAAAAATATATTTTCAATTATTTTTTTATCAAATTTTAATTTTATATTTTTTTCTTTAATAGGTATAACAAGTCCGGGAGTTTTAGAGTTTGGTTTATGAAGATATTTTACCTGTGTAAAATAGATATCCCCCTCATCTCCCTTTGCTTTACTATAATAAAAAGCTAAATGTGCTGCCTCAAGTTTTGCCTTCTGTGTTAATTCCTTATTTTTTATATATTTAACAATTACATGACTTCCAGAATAATCTCTTATATGAAACCAGTAATCATTCCCTTTTGCTACTTTACTAAGAATCTCGGCTGCTTCTTTTGCATTTTTTGATACAATTGCCTTATATGAATCAGAGAGAATAAATTCTCTTCCAATCGTTTTCTCATTATTTTCTTTTTTATTTATTTTTTTTATTATCTTTTCTTTTTTTTCTAATAGTTTCTTTATATTATCTTTTGTTAAATTTTCTACTTCTTTATGGTTATTTTCAAGATATTCGAGTCTTTTATTAAGTAAAGAGAGTCTTTCAGCATTCTGAATTTTGGTATCTTTTATCTTTTTATATTTATTAAAATATTTCTTTGCATTATCGATCGGGCTTAAATCTGGATCCAATTCTATTTCTATCTCTTTTTCTCTCTCATAGTCAAAAAGTTTTACTTTTTTTTCACCCTGCTTAATTTGATATGAAAAGGATTTTATTAATTCTCCTATCTTTAAATATTTTTCTTCATCCTCATTTGAGATTTTTTGTATATTTGTTATTTCATTCTTTATTTTCTCAATATCTTTCTTTAAAATTGTGAGTAAATTATTTTTGAGAATGAAAAAATTCTGATTTAAAATAACATCTTTGTAATAAAAATATACTTTATCATTATCTATATTGCTCTCATTATTTTTAAAAATTTCTCGTATTGAATAATTTAAATCTGGATTTTTATCTGGAAAGATAAATTTATTATTAACCCATTCGTTTCTTTTTGGATATCTTTTAAGGCATTCAAGTATTATGTTATTATTATCTAAAAGCAAGATATTGCCAGCAACTCCCCATAGCCTTGCAATAAATTTTAATTTAAGAGAATCATTTTCTATTTCAAAAATAACTATTCTTGAATAATTTATCTGATAGACATTCTTAATAACATAATATCTTATATTAGCATTTAGAAATTGAGAAAATCTCAAATCTTTTGTCTCTATATTTTCTTTTTCTGGAATAGTAGTTATTCTATTGAAATTATCTCTCACACTTACAAGAATTTTTTGAGAGATATTATTAAAAGTTGTATTAATCACCAGAGAGAACTCATCAAGTTGTGAAAAATTAGTAATAATACAGGGTATCTTGATATATTTAATAACATTTTCTATTTCAATACAATTTAGCGACACCTGTATCCCTCTTCGAGTGAAATTTTATAACCCTGAACACGGGGATATACACCTATATCATAGGAGGATGCCCCATCTTTTTTAAATTTATGATATGCAAAAGCCGCAATCATTGCCCCATTATCTGTTGCATATTTTAATTCTGGGAAATATACCTTTTTATTTTTTAACTTTGAAAAGAGTTCTCTTAAATATTGATTTGCAGAAACCCCACCAGCAACAACTATTCTTTCTATATTATAATCCTTTGATGCTAACTCAACTTTTTTAAAAAGAATATCAAATGCTCTCTTTTGAAAAGATGCAGCAATATCATTTATTGTCCAGTTATCCTTTTTTTTGTACTTTTCAAGATAATTTATAACAGCGGTTTTAATACCAGAATAACTTACATCATATTTTCTTTTTGATTTATAAAGGTTTGAAATAGGAAAGTTAAAGGCATTTTTGTCACCCTCTTTTGCAAGTTTTTCAATAGCAGGTCCGCCGGGATATCCGAGATCATAATGTTTGGCAATCTTATCAAATGCTTCACCAACCGCATCATCTATGGTTGTCCCTATTATTTCATAATCTGTATAAGATTTTGCGTTAACTATCAAAGTATGTCCCCCTGATACCAGAAGTCCAATATAAGGGAATTCTATATCATTTGTAATGTGAGGAGAATATAAATGCCCTTCTATATGATTTATTGCTATTAATGGCTTATTTAAACCAAAACTAAACCCTTTTGCAAATGCTACTCCAACTGCAAGACCACCTATTAATCCTGGCCTATTTGCTACTGCTATCAAATCAATATCTTTTTTGCTAATATTTGCATCTTTAATTGCCTTTTCAACAACTATCATTATCTTGTTTAAATGCAATCTTGATGCAATTTCTGGCACAACACCCTGCCATGGCAAATGTTCTTTTATTTGAGAAGAGACCACATTAGAATATACTTTTTTCCCATCTTCAACAATTGCCGCTGAAGTCTCATCACAGGTTGTTTCTATTCCTAATACAAGCATACTCCCTCTTTAAATCATAATTTTTAATTTTGATATATAACATAATTTATAAAGATTGTCATATATTTTAGAAATCTTAGGTAAAGAAAAGGTGTGATTTTATTTTTAGGCAGATAAAAAGATAAAATTAGCCTAAGGGTAAGTTTTGAGTAATAAAGATAGAATGGTCAATTTTAAAAAATTTCCCTAATTTTATAAGAATTTTATCTCTTTCAGGTAGAAATTTGAGTTGAATTTGAGTAAAAAGTAGTCGTTAATGTAAGTTGAGCATGGGATATCTTGGCCTCTTTCCTTCATAACACAAGCCTTTCTTTTTTTTAACCCCTCTATCTCATTTTTTAGTTTTTGTATAATCTTCATAAATTTCTCTTCCGCATAAGTTTCAATGCCAGCAAAATATATTTCAAGCAATTCTCTAATAAGAGTTGCTATGCTAAATGAATTCAACTACAAAATTTGCAAAAAAAAAATAAAAAAATTTTTGCTTGAAAATAAATTATACCAAAATTTCTATTATTTTATACTAACAAAATTTTAATTTGTAAGTTATTAACATCTATATGAAAAATAGTTTCACATCATGATAGTTATAGATCAAGTCTGTCCCTATTTAATTTTAATTATAAAAAAATTATAAGTCTGTCCCTCTTTTGATCATAAAAAATTTATAGGTCTGTCCATCACTTTAATTTTTTTCAAAAAAAACTAAATTTTTTCTCAAAAATTGTAAAGGATTTTCTCAAAAAATTTGTGATTAATATATAGAAATACTTTTTTTAAAAAAAGGAGGATTTTTTATGAGAAGAAATAGAATATTAAAAAAGGGAGCTAGCTATTATATTACCTGTACAATCAACAGGGACAGACCTGAACTAAAGCCCCTATTCGTCCGTGAAATGCTATTATTAACTTTAAAACAGGCAAAAAAGAAATTTAGATTCTCACTTCTAAATTTTGTATTTGTCTATACACATTGTCATTTTATTATAAAACCAAAAAGAGGAGAAAATCTATCAAAAATAATGCAGTGGTTACTGGGAACATTTGCTGTTAGATACAACAAAAAGTTAAAAACAAGAGGAAAGGTGTGGTTTGATAGATTTAAGAGTGAAGTAATAGAAAAAATTGAGGATTTTGTAAGAAATTTTAAGAGGATAAATGACAATTTAAAGAAAAATAATATACAGGAAGCATTAGAAAATTATATTTTTTGTGGTCTTTTTTATTTTAAGAATAAAAATTTTGAATTTCTTGATAGATTGCCTCTATTACTCGAATTTTTGATATGAAATGAAAATTACTATTTACGATTTAAAAACTTTTTTGTATAAAAAATATTTTAGAAATAATTATATTTTTGTGATATATTTATATTGAATATATTTTTAAAATAAGGGCGAATTATGAAAAGAATTTATTTATTATTATTTTTATTATTTCTATTTGTAACCTGTATTATAGATGTACCTACAAATAATCAGGAAAAACCAAAGTATAAAGGGAAATTAATAATAACAGAAGTGGGCGCTGGATACTATGTAAATGATTCAAGATGGATTGAGGTTTATAATAATTCAACAGAAACCGCAAACCTTGGAGAATGGACATTAAGATGTAAATCCGTATTAAAAATCTCCCCTTATACTATATATAACGAGGAGGTTTTTACTCTTCCAGACTTAATAATTGAGCCAGGTTGCTATGCTCTAATAAGGGGAAAATCTTATGATTATTTGGTTAATAGTAGTAATGTTGTATTTATTTCTAAAAAGGATAAGCTACCTTTCTGGAGTAATGATGGTTTTATAGAGTTGAAAGGGACCGCTGGTTCTGATTTTGTTAGATTTGGAACTAATAATATATCCCCTACAAATTCGAATGATTGGAGTGGTAATAATGCACCAGAACTCCCTTATTCTGAAGATGGATACGGCAAGAGCATCGCAAGAGATAAATTTAACACTGATACCAATAATGGTTCTGACTGGACTTTTATAGAATTTGCAACAGCAGGTGGGCCAAATGATGTTACCTCAAATACAGATTCTGATAATGATGGAATTCCGGATTGTTCAGAAACTGACAACAATTCTACCTTTGCTGGCTTACCTTTATATCAATGGGGGGCAAGAATTGGGCAGAGAGATATTTTTATACATATTGATTATATGAATTCTACTGATCCCGGAGTTATACCAAGAAAAGAGGCTTTAGAAAAACTAATACCTATTTTTGAACCTCATAATATTAAGATGCACTTTGATGTAGGTGATCTTTTTGGAGATTCTACCTCTGATTTTAATCTTGATAAAAGAAATCATAGAGTCCCTTTTGCAACAGCAGTTGCTTTTGGAATTTTTCCAAACAAAGCAAATCTTTATGAGTACAAAAATAAGTATATGCCAATTGCTAAAAGACAGATTTTTCATTATCTTTTGATGAGTTATTCTCAAAACGAAGATGGATCAGCTGGATCTGGTGGACGGGCTGAAATAAATGGGAATGATATTATTATCACAATGGGTAATTGGGGATTAAAAACCGATACCTCTTCTGATTTACAGCTACTTATCAACTATCAGGCTGCCTGTATTATGCATGAATTGGGACATAATCTTGGCTTAAGGCATGGTGGTGATATAGATAATAATTATAAACCAAATTATTATAGCATAATGAATTATATGTATTCTTTTAATGGTCTACCAGAAATAGGAAATCTAAGAGAAGGTGATAGGTATTACTGGTATATGTATAAGACTAAAGGAGATAATAATTTTGCACAATATTTTCCAAATGGCTATAAAGATATGCATAATACTGCTTATACCTCTAATTTTTTAATGGATTATTCAAATGGTATTGGGCAAAATATTTATGAATCAAGTTTTAGTGAAACAATTGGACTTGGCAGAAGTGGTAGTAGTGGCGTTGATTATAATGGAAATGGCGATAGCACTGATAATCTTTCTAATTATAATATTGATGAAACATCTACAATTGATACTCTTTCTGATTATGATGATTGGGCTAATTTAAATCTTTTTTTTGCAAGGTTTTTTAGTGGAAATAACTCTGTAATGAGAATGGATCTTAATGAGGTTTTTATATTCCCGGACATTATTGGTAATGATAGACAGGAGGTGGATGAAGAGAAGTTATTAAAGCCTTTTTAATATATTTTGAATTTTAGTTTGTATAATCTTCTTTATATAAATAGAGAAATAGAGATTTTTTCTCTTATTAAATATAAAAATAAATGCAATTAATTTTATTTTTTAATTAATAATCTAATCTTTTGACAAACTCAAAAAAATTCACTATATATTAATTATGGCAAATAATAAAAAAGAGATAAAAATAGAAGATTCTATAAGACTTACTATAACAGAAGAAAATGATATTACTTTAATTACTATAAAAGGATATATTGATTATAGCAATTATCTTGATTTTCAAAGAGAGATAAATTTTTTTATTAAAAATAATGCAAAAATAATATTTATATGCAAAGAATTAAATTATATATCTTCTTCTGGCATTGCCTCTTTTGTTCAATTTGCAAAAAAAATAGAAGAAAAAAAAGGCAAGGTTGTTCTTGTTAATATTCAAAATAAAATTCAGGAAATATTTAATCTTATTAAAATGAGCAATTTTCTCCTCATCACAGATAATATTAATAAAGCCAGAGAAATTTTAAAATAGATTAATATAATTTTTATTCAATTATGGGGATATCTCTTTTCTTATCTCTTCTTTCATCTTTTCAATATTTTTCTTAGAGTAAAATTTATCTCCGAATCTATAATAAAATCCAAAATTTGCTAATGATGGAAAATTTACCCATTTCCCTGCTGGCACACTATCCCATGGAACCGGAAAAGTATAACCTCCTTCTATTGCAAAACTCCATTCCATCTTATAGCCGAATCTTACCTCAAATCCAGCCATGACTGGCGAAATGAATATATAAGTAGGTCCACCTTCCAGATCTATATCAAATCTTGGAAAAACAGTATAGTAAAGAGCAAATCTCCTATATGGCCCAAATCTAAAACTTGCTGTTATATCCGGGATAATATAAAAAGTATGCTTTTTTAATTGTAAATAATTTTTACCTACTACTGGCTCCCATTCCGGAGTATTAAAGTTACTATCCTGATATCTGTAGCCAAATCTAAATCTTGCTCCTAAAAAAAAGAATTTATTCTTTGTTTCAAATATTTTAAAATGAAGTAATAATGCTCCTATATATACATGAGGAATCGGGCTTGCCCCACCTTCAATTGCAATATTGAAATAATCAGTAACAGCATATCTGTATCCTAATTTAAAAGTAGAAAAACCAGTCCATTCATCATTTGTTCTTAAATAAAATGAATGTTCACCAGTTCTCATCATCCCACCTTTCTGACAGAAGACTGGATTATTTGTCTCATAATCCTTTATTTTCTCTTTTAAAATTTTTTCTACTTTTTTTTCTATTTCTTCGTTTGATATATTATTAGAACTATTGTCTGAAAAAAGATAGAAAGCGATAAATAAAATAGTAATAATTATAAAATATTTTTTACTCATAAAAATCCCCTTTTATGTTTAATTAATACTATTTTAATATAATTAAAAAAGTATAAAAAAGCAAGTTTTTTTAAAAAATATATTTAAGAATTTTAAATATTTTACTTTATTGACAAATTATATCTTTTTGAATATAAAAAATGAAAGGATGTTATTATGAATTTATTAATTCCAATATATTCTCCACCAACAGGGACTTATGGGAGTCTTACAAGACTAATTGCTATTGCAAATAAGTTCATAAAAGAAGGCCATTCAGTAGCATTCTGTGCATCAGGCTATGTTAAAAATATTTTAAAAGAAAGGGATTATAAAGTATATGAGATTCCAGAAACAACAATATTAGGTTTACCAAAATTTATTTCAAATAACATTGTTAAAGGATCACAGAAAACATCTCTTCCAGTAAAAGAAGGAAGATCATTCGGAAGTATCTGGTTTCTTTTTGTTTTTACTGGCTATGCAAAGAGAAAAAAACTTTTTGAGATAGTAAAATCTGAAATTAATGCTACTTTTGATTTTAAAGCAGATATTATTTTAACAGAAATGGAATTAGGGGCATATCTTACTGCATATATTTTGAATAAACCAATAGTCACGACATATGCTAAAATATCTGAAAGTGGAAAAGAAGGATTTTTCTATAAAAAAATTCAAAAATCAACTGATTATGTAGTAAGAAAATTTTTGAAAGTAAAAAACTCAAAATTGGATGAATTTATTTTTGGAAAAAGAGTGTTAAAACTAATTCCCTCAATACCAGAATTAGATACAACTAATCCAGAAAGAGAAGATATTTGCTATACTGGAAACTTATTAGAGCCAATAAAAATAGTTGAAAATAAATTTATACCCGAAAATAATAAAAAATATGTATTTTGTTATTTTGGTAGTGGGTCAATTCCTTTCACAATTGTAAAAAATATATTACCTCAGGTAATTAATAGGATGGAAAATACAATTTGTTATGTAGCATCCCATTTTATCAAAGAAGAGTTTAATATTGGAAATGTATTTTTTGTAAAATATATTCAGGCATCAGAATTATTACCACATTGTAAATTAACAATTTGTCATGGAGGACTAAATACAATCACACAATCACTGGAGGCTGGTGTTCCTTTAATTGTTTTTCCAGGAGCAATTTTTGAAAGAAGATTTAATGCCGAAAGAGTAGAAGCATTAAAATGTGGATTTATTGGGGAATTGAGTGATTTTAATGCTAAATGGCTTTATGAAAAGATATCTGCAATAGAAGGTTTAAATATTAAAGCAATACAGGAAAGTTTTAAAAAATACAAAGGAGTTGAAACTGCATATAAAAGGATTATTGACTGGATAAAAAAGAATAGTTAATATACCAACAAAATTTTAATTTGTAAGTTATCCAGGATCGATTATATGAAAATTAGTTCCTATGAATGCTTTTAAAGCATTTTTATGATGTTGATTTTTTATTTCATTTTCAAAAAAATCTATTACTTTATTTTTAAATTCATTAAATGTTTTATAATAAGCTGTTAAAATTATCTTTTTTGAATATTTCCACAATCTTTTAATTAAGTTAAGATTTGGTGAATATGGTGGCAAATATATCAATTTTACCTCAACTTTTGTTAAATTATTAATATATTCTCTAAATAACTTGCTTTTATTACTTTTTGCATTATCAAGAAATATATATATTTTTTTTAATTCTGGATGCGTTGTTATTATTTTATCCAACAATTGAATATTAGAATCTTTATCAACAGAAATTTTCCCAGTAATTATTACTGGTTTTTTATACCTGAATCCCAATCTTTTTAATGTAATTACCATTCCTTCTTCGGTATAATTTATATTAAATCTTTCTTTAACATATTTACAGGCAAATTTTAAAGTTCGGAATATAGTTATTTTCTAAATATTTCACAAAAACTCTGTTTCTTGTTCTTTAGTCATCTTATTATTATGACCTTTAAAATTATTCTTTAAGATTTCTTCTATCCCTTTTTCCTTATATTTTGATGTTACATCGCTTATATATCTTTCACTAACTAATAAAGCTTCCTGAATTCTCTCCCATTCCCAACCTTTGCCCCATAAAACTAAACATTTAACTTTATCCGCATCTCTTTTGTTTTTTAAACTTTTGTGAATATATATTAAATTTTGTATCTCTTTATCTGAAAGCCTTTTCCCCATAATTTTAATTATAGCACATTATTAATTTTTTTTCTTACTTTTTAAAAAA
>Ga0209409_1001305_pt1 | contig 21721 bp, 20 predicted proteins | sample AD_JPNMR1_MetaG_FD_184424 | JGI IMG/M metagenome (GOLD analysis project Ga0209409, IMG submission 184424) | Active sludge microbial communities of municipal wastewater-treating anaerobic digesters from Japan - AD_JPNMR1_MetaG (SPAdes) (version 2) | ecosystem: Engineered > Bioreactor > Anaerobic...
AAAGATGTTAAAATCTTGTTTAGATAATGAATCAGTTACAATTGACCCCTAATATTTTATAATCTTTACATACTCCATAATATTTTCACCTGCTATTTGCAAAGGCGATGATTGCGCAGTATCACATACTTTTGGTGGACTTAAAATTCACCTAGAAAAAATTTTTACAAATGAATAAGTTTGAACTTTACAGACTGTTATAAAAAATGCCTTGGAAAGACTGCTAAATCTCCAAAGCATTTAAAAAATCATAATAGCCCTATTTATAGAAAGGTTCATATGGTCAAGATGTTGATGTGCTTAGGCTTTAATCTTCTTCTATATTAAATCGCACATTAGTCCTATCATTTATTCACAATTCTTATTTTTCTCAATCGATTCAAAAAATCGACGTAAATTTTCCGGTAATTGATATGCTTCCTTACCAACTCTATTATTTAACTGTGCTTTTTTGTCACTATATACTTCACGAAGTATGGCATCAATTATCATTGCTTTTGGAGGAACATTATATTCTTTACCTTTGTACACCCATACACGGCAGTCCACTTCATCCCCGCACAAATCGCCACATGATTCACAAAGTGATTCTCTCATTTCCAGTTGTATATCATTTCCATTAATACGGATAGTAGGTGAACTCTCAAATCTATACTGTATGGCCTTTTCCTTACTATCAATATGAATTTTATTTACAACAACTTCTATGCCCGCTAATTCAAGCACTTTAGCAACGTCCTTAATGGCTTCTTCAAGACTGCTCTCCGTGCCCTGGCATCTTGTACATATACTTAAATCTAAAAACAAAAAATCAATTATTATTTTTTTCTTTTCTTCTTCATAATTTTGCTCTTCACACCCGCAACTCGTACTACAGCATGTATTATTTCTTTGAGTTTCACAACATCCCATAATAAAAGCCTCCTTCTTTATAACGCCTAGATTCATAAGAAAATTTTTCGGTTGTAGTAAAATTTTCTTACATTAGCGGCGTTTCAATGAGGCGGAAATATGCTCCCGCCTCGTTATAAATATCTTTTAATATCCTCTACCGACGGAACTCTTCCCATAATCTTTACCTGTTCATCTACTACAAGTGCAGGTGTTCTCATTACACCATATGCCATAATGTCCTTAAAATCCTCTACTTTTTCAATAGTGGCTTCAAGTCCCAGTTCCTTTACAGCCTCTCTGACATTAGCCTCTAATTTTTTGCAATTACAACATCCTGAACCTAAAACTTTGATTACCATAATAAATCCTCCTCATCAATCAATATTTTTTCCGTTATTATCGTCATTCCACAATTTTCTTTTACACAGATTTCACATCCTGTGCATTTTACAAGACTCATCATTTCAGAATGAATCTCTGCTTTACACAAAAATATATGAAAAAGCATTAAATAAGTATCCAATAATAATAATCCCTGCTGATACGATAGATACAAAGATTGCTAAAAGTTTAGGCTTTACCACCTTTCTGAGCATAATTATGGAAGGCAGAGACAGGGCTGTTACTGCCATCATAAATGACACTATAGTCCCTACGTCCACTCCTTTTGCAAATAACGCTTCGGCTATTGGAAGAGTACCGAATATATCAGCATACATTGGAATGCCCACTACAGTAGCAAGCATCACTGCAAATGGATTATTACCTCCAACCACATTTTCTATGAATGACTGTGGAATCCAGTTATGAATAGCCGCCCCTATGCCTACACCGATTAATACATATAGCCAAACCCTTTTGATAATATCTCTGACCTGTTCCTTTGAATATGATATTCTTTCCTTACGAGTCATTTCAGGCACTTCCGCATCAACATTTTCAATTTCCCTTACATATCCTTCTACATATTTTTCAAGTCTAAACTTTTCTATTAAAGTTCCTCCAATAACTGCCAAAATTAAGCCTACTACAACATAGGCTATGGCAATTTTAAGACCGAAAAATGAAATTAACAACATTAATGACGCCAAATCTACCATTGGCGAAGATATTAAGAAAGAAAAGGTTATGCCTAAAGGCAATCCAGCCGAAGTAAAACCTATAAAAATTGGTATACTGGAGCAACTGCAAAAGGGAGTTATCGTACCAAGCAGTGCCCCAAGTATATTCCCTTTAATGCCTTTTATCTTTCCGAGAATCTTCTTTGTCCTCTCTGGCGGAAAATAACTCTGGATATAGGATATGACAAATATTAATAGTGATAATAATATAAATATTTTAATTGTATCGTATATAAAAAAGTGAATACTTCCGCCTATCCTTTCGCTAACAGGTAAACCAAATACTTTTTCCACAAGAAGTCTTACCAATTCTGAAAGCCATCTCATTTTTAATAGTTGGTCATTTAACCAACCGAATATCATGGCTAATATGTTCATATGAAAACATCCCCTTTACCCCTTACACACTTCAAGTTATTTTTCAACATGTTTGCACTTTTCAACTTCACTGCAATTCTCTTATTTTGATTAATTACATACCGCTTATCAAATCTGATTGTTCTTTACTCTCTGTATTAAATCCTCGACTTTTTCCTTAATTATATCTCTTGTTTTTCTGTAATCCTCTATTGGTCCGCCTGACGGGTCACTAAGCCCCCAATCTTCTATATGCTGGCATGGTACATAAGGGCATTCTACATTACATCCCATCGTTATTAATATATCTACTTCCGCCGGAATATCGCTTAATAGTTTCGGATGATGGTCACTCATATCCACTCCTGCTTCTTCCATTACCTGTACTGCTAGTGGCTTCACTTCAGGGTATTTTTCCGTCCCTGCCGAATATGCTTCTAATACGTCACTTCCCAACTTCTTTGCCCAACCTTCTGCCATTTGAGAACGGCAAGAGTTGTGGACACATACAAAAGCAACCTTCTTTTTCATTCGATACCACCTTTTTCTACAAGGTTATTGAAACCAATGCCTTGTACTATTTGCAATCCTGACCAATGTAAGCATGACCGGGACTTCAACCAATACCCCTACAACTGTTGCAAGAGCGGCTCCAGATTCCAGTCCAAAGAGTGAAATTGCCACTGCAACTGCAAGTTCAAAGAAATTGCTTGCTCCAATCATTCCCGCAGGTGCTGCAATATCATGGGGAAGTTTCCATATCTTTGCCCATCCATAAGCAATGAAGAATATAAAGAATGTCTGGATAATTAATGGTATGGCAATTAATATAATATGCAAGGGATTACTTAAAATTATTTCACCCTGGAACGAGAAAATAATTACTAAAGTGAGAAGCAAACCTACGATTGTTACATTATCAAATTTCTTGAGAAAAATGTTCTCGAAATACTCTATACTCTTATGTTTAATGATGTTCCTTCTAGTAAGGTACCCTCCTGCCAATGGAATAACAACAAACAGGATTGTTGATAATATCAGCGTGTCATAAGGAACGGTCACATTACTTACCCCTAATAGGAATGCAACAATTGGTGTAAATGCAAACAATATTATCAGGTCATTCACTGCTACCTGCACTAATGTATAAGCAGGGTCGCCTTTTGTCAGATAACTCCATACGAATACCATAGCGGTACATGGTGCGGCTCCTAATAATACTGCACCTGCAAGATAGTCTGTCGCTAAATCCGGACCAATCCACCTACTGAACACTACTTTCAAGAAAAACGCTGCAATAAGATACATTGTAAAAGGCTTGATAAGCCAGTTTGTTACACAAGTAACTATTAGTCCCTTCGGTTTTTTTGTTGCCCTGACAATGCTTGAAAAATCAATTTTCAGCATCATTGGGTAAATCATTAGCCATATGAGAATAGCAACAGGAATTGATACATTTGCATATTCAAATTTGCTTAAAGTTTCAGGGATTGAAGGAACTAATTGTCCTATTGCAACTCCTACTATAATGCATACTGCTACCCATACTGTAAGGTACTTTTCAAAAAAACCTAATCCTTTATTTTCTTGCATTGTTTCTTTGTCACTCAAGTTTTATGCCCCCTATCAATTTAAATTATCTTGTTCTTACTATATGATTATATTCAGTTATAATCATATAGTGACTAATTTAAAGTTTTTACAGAAAAATAACTAAAATCAGTTTTCTATTATTAATAATTTTCATTAATTGTTATTGCACTGCTCTCGAAGATACTTAAGAACCTGACTTTTATCTTCCCGTAGTTGCTCACATGTAAAGTTACTGTTTTTATATTTTTTAAGTGTCTCTATATCTCTTAACAATTGTGTATTTTCAGCCATCTTGTTTTTAATAAATTCATACAGTAGGTTATTTTCTTCAATAAACTTGTTATCTACTCTGTAATAGACCCATTGAGATTTCTTTTCACTGGTTATAATACCTGAAGTTTTTAATTTATTTAGATGTCTTGAAGCATTAGACTGCGTCATATCCAGCACTGTTTCTATCTCGCACACACAGAGTTCCTGTCTTATTAGCAAATTGAGTATTCTAATTCTGTTTTCATCTCCCAACGCTTTAAAGATTTCTATTAAATCCAATTTATCACCACCATATGATTATATTCAATTATACTCATATATATAATAGTATTGATTTATTTCTCTGTCAACAATAAATACATTATCTTATAAATCAAAAAATATGTTTTTTATATTTATCACATAATTCAAGAATACGTTCCCATAACATACCCCAAACCTCCCCTACGATGTGAAAATCTAATTTTGGGAATAACTTTATTATTTTAGAACCAACTTTATTATCATAGAGTCAACTTTATTATTTCTAAAACATTTTCCTTATTCCTTTTCCCTAAAAATCCATACCCCTAACTATGTATATTTAAAATAAACTCCGCTCCAAACCACTTTCCCTCAAACCCTTATGCCTTCTAGTCTTAACCCTATTCTCCTAATCTCTTCCAGATAATAAAGTCGGTTCAAAAATTCCATATTTTCATTCCATTTATTAACACTTTTTCCTTATTTCTTGTAACATTTTTTAAAATAAAGTCGGTTCTAAATAGGGGTAAGGTGCAAGATGAACAGGGTAAAGTTTCAAGGGTTAAGGGATAAGAGTTCATTTCACTTTTCCATTGCTTTATCAATATTATCTTCAATATAGTCTTCAATCCCTTTAAAATCAATACTTCTAACCTTATCTAATACTTCTTAACCATAATAACCTTATTCCTTACACCTTAACCCTTTCACCTGTTAAAATGCAAACCCCGCAGCAAATGAAGATTTCTCCTGCATCTGCTACGGGATTTTGGAACGGACTTTATTTTTATGGAGCGAACTTTATTTTAATGGAGTAAACTTTATTAGAATTATACACCAGGGAACTTTCGCCGCATTCCTCATTATTATGTCCGTATTAATAATACGATACAGAAATCAAATGCGCGCAATCGTATACCAGAGTCAGAGCAACAGTTTTTTAACGGCGAACAGCCCTGATTTCAACGCCTAAACGGATAGACGAAGCATCAAAAAAAAAACGCCGATACTTTATCGGCGTTTTTTCATTTCGTGCAGATTTTTATTTCGCGCCGTTTACAGCCGACGCGCTCGAGCAGTTCGACTTCGGCTTCTTGCTTGATCGGCGCGTCAAACCGCATTTTTTGGTGTTGTCCGGCGCGCATAAACGCCGCGCTTTATTCTAATTCTCTTGTTATCACCGTTTATTGCTCGTTTTTTTGCCGCGTTCGCTCGACTGCGTTTTTCAGTTTTTCCGTGTCCACCGATGCGCCGTAGAAGTTCTTCGCGGAACAGCCTGCTCTGCCGCCCCCGGCGCACGCGCAGGCGCAAGCGCAGGCGCATGCGCAGCTGCTTACGCAGGCGCAACGCCCGCCGATTCCGCCGATAAACCCGCTTCTGCCGAATCCGCCTTTGTATTTGCTTCTTGATTTTCGAACAAGCTGGAGAATAAGAATGCCGACGGCAAAGAGTATGCCGAACCACGCGGCTGCTTTATGGTGATTTTCAGAAACAGAAGCGACATGTTCGGTCTGCTTTTTCAAATCGACATTCAGATCCTCGGTTTTATAGGAGACATTGACCGTCTTTTTCTCGCCCGCGGCCAGAGACCCGCTCCAGACAAGATAATCGCCTTCTGCTGCGCCGCTGTCGGAACTCAATACGCTTTTGCCGTTCCAGCGGATTTTGATGGTATTGACATGAATATCGTCAAACCATCCGGGCGTAAACGCGTAGTTTACAGTCGAATCGTTCACAGTGTACATATAGGACTGGTGAAGTGAAAAATCAATGTTGATCACCGAGTCCGCGCCGTAGCTCTCCTTAAAGTCGATACGGACGAAGTCGCCGCCGTTGTCTGAATACTTGATTTTCTTGATATTGTCGCTCAGCGCCTTTATCTCGTCGACATGCCGGTTCGGTATGCCGATCTTTACCCATTTCAAAGGACCTTCTGCGTCGCTGTCCAGTACCTTCCAGACGATGTGGTATTTTATGTCGAGCGTTCCGTCGTCCCGCACGTCAACCGTTATGTCGTACTCCTGTATCTCGTCAAGCGGAGCGGCGAGCGCTGTCAGCGGCAGGAAAACGAATACAAGGATTAGCCATAAAAAAAATAACGTTTTTCTCATCTGCCGTCACCCATCAATTGACATTTCTGCTCCATTTTCGCGGAAACCTTCCGGATTTCTGCGCATTTTTTGCCGTTCCATATTTCCTTCCAGTCGTCGGTCAGCATATTGCCGAGGTTTCCGTCCGTAAGCCAGCTTTGGCAGGGCAGAACGCTGCCGTCGGGCGCGACGGCCATATTGCTCAGGCAGGCGCCGCAGGCAGGAATCGACGTAAAGCCGATTTGACGCAGCGTATCTTCCGAAACCCAGCCGGGAGAAGTAAAACTGATTTCCATTCCGTTAGCCTTGCAGAAATCGAACGCGCTTTTCAGCCTGTACGAAAGCTCGCGCTCGTAAATCTGCGTAATCACGCTTCGCACGGTGCGCGCGTTGCCGGTCACAATCAGGCTCGAGCAGGAAACATACCGAACGCCGAGACTGTGAATAAATTTGACGGTTTCGAGATAGTTGCTGTTGATCGAGCAGAGCGGCGTGTTGACGCTGACATTCAGTCCGGCGGAGAGAGCGTTTTGAATCCCTTCCACCGTTTTGTCCCAGTTGTTCTCGCCGACGAGGTAATTGTGCGCGCGCTCATCCGCGGAATAAAGGGTGATCTGTACGCTGTCAAGGCTGGCTTGATACAGTTCCTCGCACAGCGCTTTTGTCAGAAGCACGCCGTTCGTGTTCAGCCGGGTGACAAACCATTTCGCGTAGTCGATCAGCTCGACCAAATCCGCCCGCAGCGTCGGCTCGCCGCCGGTAAAGGTAAGCTGCGGGATATTCGCATTTCTGCATTTATCAATAATTATTTTCCATTCGTCGGTGGTCAGTTCTTTGACCTGCGCGAGTTCCTCCCCCGCCGCGTAGCAATGGATGCATTGCTGGTTGCAGTTCCATTTGCCGTCCTTGCACATAGAGCTGATCATCAGGTCCATGCGGTGCGGAGCGGTCATATACTTCGCGTATTCGCTTAATGAAATAACGCCGATATCCTCGAACGGCTGCTTGCCGCGCGCGATGTCGGTCAGGGTTTCAATGATGCGCATTAGGTCGCCGGACAACGTTTCCGCGGGCACGTTATTATAAACCTTCTGCACCTCGGCGACCGTTCTGGAAACGATATCCGCCCACTCGTCGTCCGCAATCTCCCGGTTCTCATGCCGGTGCATCTCGTCTATAAAAGCGGACAAAAGGATTGCCCAGGAAAGATTTAAAGGCAGAATATCCTGGCCGTTGATGATGAGAACGTAAGGCACGTCCTTATTAAAGCTCAGCTTCGGCGGAACCATGTGAATGCGTACCACGCCGGGGCCGTTCGGATTGATTGTAATATGTTTGACCTGGTTCAGGTGCTCTTTCTGATACCGGTATTCTTTTATTCCTGTGAATTCCATAAGACAATCCTTTCCTATGTAGTCCAAATGGCGGCCGCGCCGCTTGTTAATTGTTCATACATTGTTCATTAAAACAATATATATAAAGGATATACTAAAATATTGTAAAATGTTAGTCAAACTATATTATATATAAATAATTTCACTTTGTAAAGGGCAGGGGGTTTTTATGGCTGTTTTAGGAGCTTTTGCCGTTCCGCATCCGCCGATTATCATGCCGCAGGTCGGAAAAGGCGAGGAAAGAAAGATTCAGAAAACCATCGACGCTTACAGAGAAGTCGCAAGGCGGATTGCTTCGCTCAAACCGCAGACGATTATTCTGACCTCCCCGCACAGCATCATGTACGCGGATTATTTTCATATTTCGCCCGGAAAAACCGCGTCCGGCAGCCTGATTCGCTTCGGCGCGCCCGACGTGCGGGTTTCGGTCGAGTACGACGCCCGTTTTGTCGAAGCGCTGACGAACGAAGCGGAAAAAGAGAAAATTCCCGCCGGCACGCTCGGAGAAAGAAATCCGTCGCTGGACTACGACCACGCGTCGGTTATCCCGCTCGCCTTCGTCAACGAGTTTTATACGAACTACAAACTGGTGCGCATCGGACTTTCGGGTTTATCCTTCGCGGACCATTACAAGTTAGGCATGTGTATTCAAAAGGTTGCGGATACGCTCGGTATCGACGCCGTTTTGGTCGCGAGCGGCGATTTATCCCATAAACTCAAGGAGGACGGCCCGTACGGGCTTGCGCCGGAAGGACCCGAGTTTGACAAACAGATTACCGAAGCGTTCGCGAAAGGCGATTTTCTGCGATTCATGACCTTCCCCTACGAGTTCGCGGAAAGAGCGGCGGAATGCGGTCTGCGCTCCTTTATCATCATGGCGGGCGCGCTCGACGGCAAAAATGTAAAAGCCGAACTGCTCTCCTACGAAGGGCCTTTCGGCGTCGGATACGGCGTGGCTTCCTTTATTCCCGAAGGCGACGATCCGGAACGGAGAATACTGGATAAATATTATGAATTTGAAAGCGAACGGATGCGGCAAATCCGGGAAAACGAGGACGCGTACGTTCGGCTCGCCAGATACTCGGTCGAACACTTTGTAAAGACGAAAAGATGCGCAAGCCTGCCCGAAAACCTGCCTTCCGAAATGACCGCGAGAAGAGCCGGCGTGTTCGTTTCGCTCAAAAAACACGGCGAACTGCGCGGCTGCATCGGCACGATTGCGCCGGTTACCGAGAACATCGCGCAGGAAATTCTTCGCAACGCGGTCAGCGCCTGCTCCGAGGACCCGCGCTTTGAACCGGTCCGCGCAGACGAACTGGACGACCTTATCTACAGCGTTGATGTCCTCTCCCCTGCCGAGCCTGTCTCTTCGCCGGATATGCTTGACCCGGTCAAATACGGCGTTATCGTGACCAGCGGGCGCAAGCGCGGGCTTCTGCTGCCCAATCTGGAAGGCGTTGACACCATTGAACAGCAGATTGAAATAGCAAAGCGCAAAGCGGGCATCGGTCCGAACGAGAAATACACGCTCGAGCGCTTTGAGGTGGTACGACATAAATGAGAATAAAATGCGAAATATGCCCGCATCACTGTGAAATTGCGGAAGGGCATACCGGTTTATGCCGCGCGCGTTCCAATCAAAACGGCCGAATCGTCTGCGCCAATTACGGCAAAATCACCTCGATTGCGCTCGACCCGATTGAGAAAAAGCCGCTTTACCGGTTTATGCCAGGAGGCTGGATTCTCTCGGTCGGAAGCTACGGCTGCAACCTGCGCTGTCCGTTTTGTCAGAATTGCGAAATCTCTATAGCTTCGGATAAAACCATCGATACATTGCCAGTTACGCCCGAAGCGCTTGTTCAAAAAGCGGTCGATACGACTGCTAAGGGCAATATCGGGCTGGCGTACACCTATAACGAGCCGCTGATCGGTTACGAGTTTGTGTATGACTGCGCGAAGCTGATTCGCGAAAAAGGGCTAAAAAATGTGGTTGTTACAAACGGATACATCTGCGAAGAGCCGCTTATCAAACTGCTTCCGCTGATTGACGCGATGAACATTGACCTGAAAGCCTTTACGGACACATTTTATAAAAAAATATCCGGCGGCCTTGACACCGTCAAGCGCACGATTGAACTTTCCGCAAAGACCTGCCATGTGGAGGTCACGACGCTGATTATTCCCGGTGAGAACGACAGCGAGGAAGAGATTGCCTCGCTTTCCGAATGGCTGTCCGGCATCAGCAGTGAAATACCCCTGCATATATCCCGCTTTTTCCCGCGCTATCGATATTTGGACAGACAACCGACGCCGGTTGAAAAGGTTTACCGCCTTGCAGAAGTCGCAAGAAGAAGCCTGAAATATGTTTATACCGGGAATTGCTGAACTGTTAAGCTAACTTATCTTATAAGAAAGGATTTTTCATAAATGGATAACGTCATCAGCCATTACGATCGACTTATCGACGAGAGCAACGACCCGTTCCGCGACCCGCCGGAATTGAAAGCGTATATGGACAAATGGGACGGTCAGCCGTTTATCGACGAAATGCGGCTGGACAAGACCAAAACCGTTCTCGAAGTCTGCGTCGGCACCGGAAGGGTTGCTTGCAGAGTGTGCGGATTGTGCAGACATTTCACCGGCATTGATTTCTCGCCAAAAACCATTAAAAGAGCAAGAGAGAACCTGAAAGAGTTTAAGAATGTCGAGCTGATCTGCGCCGACGGCTTCAAAGTTCGTTTTGACGTGATTTACTCCACGCTGACCTTTTTTCATTTCCCGGATAAGAAAGCGGCTGTGGAAAGAATCGCTTCCCTGCTCAATCAAAACGGCAGGTTTGTTTTGTCCATCAGCAAAGACCGGGAAAGTGTCGTCGATTACGGTGACCGGAAGATTGTTTACTACCCGGGCGACCCGGAAAAGACACAGCAGTACCTGACAGAGTCCGGGCTGACGGTTATAAAGCGCTTTGAAACCGAGTTTGCGTATATCTTTACCGCTGTAAAAAGCTAAGCCTGCGCTTAAAAACGCAGGCTTTTTAGCAATTCCAGCGGTTTATTTCATTCTTTAGAAAATCAAGGTCGATATAGTCCGCAATGACCTGTTTTTTTAAGAGTTGATCGGGGATAAAGCGGTCGTATTTGGGTTCTTTGTACTCAAACTGCTTCTTTAACTGGCGGATGTCCTTTTCGTCCACCAGTTTTTCCGGCGTAATTCCGGAATTTATAACAGACTTCAGCCGCTCAAGGAAAACTTCCGGCATGCTCTCCTCGCCTTTTAGCTTAAACGTGAAATAGTACGGCTGGATTCCGCCCGTCTTTTTCACGCTGAAATCGTCGCTGTCCGGGCGGGACATATACTTCCGAATCATTTTCAGCAGCGTGTAATAACCGACATGCCCCATCCAGGGGATAACGCAGAGATTGCTTCCGCCGAGGTCGAACACGTTTATCCTGTCCAGCGCATGCTCCCGCGCAATCGCGCGGGCTTTTTTTAACTGTTTCGCCGCGTTTTCCTGCAGGTAGGGGTATTCGGTGTCCTCGAAAAGCGCCTGCTTCATGCGCTGCAGAATGCGGTTGTGTACGACCGCCCGGTCGCCGAGCCAAAGCAGGCGTATTTTGCGCTGGGCTTCCTCGACAAAAATGAGCCTTTTCTGGTCGTCCACCGCCTTGACAACCCAACACTTCCCGGCGACGGTCATGTACTGCGAGGGTTTTACATGCTCCTCGATCGTGCCGATTTTCTGCGAGCCATGCATGACGCTCCAGGTCTCTTCCTCGGTAAAAACGGCGTAGAACTTGTAGTTGCTTATAATCTTCTCGCCCGCAAGCCCGATGATCAGACCGCCCTCCTCGGTCAGCTGGAGGTGGTTGAGCGTCAGCAGGTGCATAATCAGCTCCTGAAAGTCGCTCTCGCGAATATACCGAAAGCTCTCCATCGTCAGAATCTGATTTGCCAACGCCCGCGGCGACATCTCCCCCGCGGACGCGACCACGCTCATAATCTGCTGGTAGAGCATGTTCAGCGGGTATTTTAGTATTTTCGGCGGCTCCATCCAGCGCTCCTCAAGGTACAGCTGCAGCATTGCGATTATCTGCAAAAGCCGCCACGGTATTCGTTCCGGAAACGGCGCGGCGTCGCTCTCGGGCAGCGTCTCCCAGTCCACAAAGAACATCTCGGCAGGGTTGCCCCTTCTGCCGGACCTGCCCAGCCGCTGAACAAGGCTTTGAACCGAGATCGGCGCGCCGATCTGAATGACCCGCTCGAGCCTGCCAATGTCGATGCCCATTTCCAGCGTTACCGTCGCGCCGGTCACAACCGGACCCTCGGACTCCTTCATATCGGTTTCGGCTTCTTCGCGCAAGGGCCCGGAAATACTGCCGTGATGTACATGGTAAATATCCGGCGTTCCCTTCATCGCCGCGATATAGCGCATATTCGTAATCACCGCATCCGCGACTTCCCTGCCGTTGGAGAAGATGATGCACTTTTTGCCGAGGCTTTTTTCATAAAGATAGGGCCAGGTCGGGTCGTTGAACGGGCTCATTTCGGTTTCAAGAATGGGCATGTTGAACTGCTCGACCGAAAGCCGGATTTTTTGATGCACAGCGCCGGAAACGACTGATGTAGCTCTGTCTGTTCCTGAAGAAAGCCAACGCTGCGCGAGCGTGTAATCGCCCAGCGTCGCGGAAAGCCCGATTCTGCGCGGACGGGTGCGGATGTACTTCTGCAGCCGTTCGAGCTGGCAGAGCACCTGGATTCCGCGGTCGCTGCCCATAAAGGCGTGCACCTCGTCTATGATGACAAACCGTAAATCGCCAAACAGGCGCACCAAATCCCGGTTGCGGTTCAAAAGCATGCTCTCCATCGATTCCGGCGTTATCTGCAGGACGCCGGCGGGGTTCCGGATCAGCCTGCTCTTTTTGCTCTGCGGAACGTCGCCGTGCCAGCAGCAGACCGGGATTCCGGCTTCTTTCAGTAGGTCGTCCAGCCGGTAAAACTGGTCGTTGATCAGCGCTTTCATCGGCGCGATGTACAGAATCCCGATCGACGCCGGCGGGTCTTCGCTTATCACCGTAAGCGCCGGCAAAAACGCCGCTTCGGTTTTCCCCGACGCGGTGCCGGACGTCAGCAGGAGGTGGTCGTCCGTATCGAAAACGACGCGGCAGGCTTCCTCCTGTATCTCGTTGAGCGAATCCCAGTTGCTTTTGTAGACGTATTCCTTTATAAACGGCGAAAGCCGGTGAAAATTACTGCTCATGGAACGCTCTCCAGCCGTTGATCTTTTCGCGGATTCTGTCCAGGTCGATGTAATCGCTGATAATCGCTTTCTTTAGAAGGCTGATTGGAACGTACTCGTCAAACTTGGGCGTTTTGAACTCATACTGCTGCTTCAGCTCCAGAACGTCCTCGTCGGTCAGCATATATTTTAGGTTTATCGGCTGGCTGAACGCTTCCTTGAAGGTTTCAAGGAAGGATTCCGCGGTCGTTTCTCCGCTTCCCAGCTTCAGCGTGATGAAATACGGAGCCTGTCCGCCGATGCTTTTGATGTTGAGCATATAGCCGCATAGTTTTTTGATGAGAAGCATGGTCGTGTAGTAGTCGAAGTTCCCCATCCACGGGAAAATGCAGACGCTCTTGCCGCCCATGCTGACGACGTTGTACCGGTCGATGCCGGTGTTTTGCGTAAGGAAGTAGGCTTCCGCCATCCGCTCCTTCGCACCTTTCTGCAGGTAGGGATAATCCTTTTTGTCAATCAGAACCTGCCGCATGCGCTCCAAAATGCGGTTGTCGGTCTTGATGTTGCTGCCCGCCCAGTAGGTCTTGATCTTGCCTTTGACCATCTTGACGTTGACGATCTTGCTTTTCATATCCACTTCAAGCACTTCCCACGTCCTGCCCGCGATGGTCAAACGCTCGCCCGGCGGCGGCGGAACGTCGATTTTTCCGATTGTATTGGATTCCGAAACAACCGTGTACTCGTCCTCGTCCGGGAAAACGGCGTAGAACTTGTAGTTGTTTACCACTTTCTCGCCGTTCAGACCGATAATCAGACTGCCCTCCTCGGTCGGCTGAATATGGTCGAGCTTTATAAGATGCAGAAGCAGTTCTCTGTAATCGTCGTGCGAAATATGCCGGAATGCCGCCATCCCCAGCACGCGCCTGGCGAGCAGAGCCGGCGTCGCCTCGCCCAGCTGCGCGAGCGTGCTCATGGTCTGGTGGTAAAGCATGCTCAGCGGGTATTTTTGAAGGCGCGGCTGCTCTATCCAGTGTTCCTCCAAATAAAGCTGTATAATCGCGATGTCCTGCATCAGCTTCCAGGGAAGCCGCAACGGCAGAAGCGGCAGTCCTGAGGGTTTTTCCTCCCGGCAGACAAACCACATCTCGGCAGGGTTCCCGCGCCGGCCCGACCGGCCAAGACGCTGCAGAAAGCTGGACACCGAGTTGGGCGCGTCCAACTGAATGACGCGTTCCAGCCTTCCGATGTCGATGCCCATTTCGAGCGTGAGCGTCGCGCCGACCACTATGGGGCCTTCGGTTTCCTTCATCTCGCTTTCCGCGGTTTCGCGAAGCGGCGCCGAAATACTGCCGTGATGCACAAAATAAACGTCCGGCGTGTTTCGCAGCTCGGCAATCTGGCGCAGCATCGCGATGGAGTATTCCGCCTGATTGCGCATGTTGGTAAAGATGATGCACTTGCGGTTCAGGGTTTTATCATAGATATACTCCCAGAAAGCGCTCGACTTGGGCTGTTCCTCTGCGGTTTCTTCGGCGTCCGCCGCTTCGTCTTTTTTCTCCGGCTCGCTCGGGTCATAGAAATGCTCGACCGCCAGGCGTATCTTCTGCGTGCTTCCCTTTATCATCGGGGTTATCACCTTTCTGTCGGTGCCGGAAGCGAGCCATTCCTCCGCCATGGTATAATCGCCGAGCGTCGCAGAAAGCCCGATCCTGCGCGGTTTGGTGCGCAGGAAAGTTTGCAGACGCTCGAGCTGGCACAACACCTGTATTCCGCGGTCGGTTCCCATAAAGCTGTGCACTTCGTCGATGATGATAAAGCGCAGATCGCCGAAAATGCGCATCAGGTCGCGGTTCTTGTTCATCAGCATGCTTTCCATGGATTCGGGCGTTATTTGAAGCACGCCGCTCGGATTGCGCAATAACTTCTGCTTATGGCTGGACGAAACGTCGCCGTGCCAGTGCCAGACCGGAATATTCGCTTCTTTGAGCAGATCGTTGAGCCGGTAAAACTGGTCGTTGATGAGCGACTTGAGCGGCGCGATATACAAAACCCCGACCGACATCGGGGGATCGTTGGTTATTTCGGTAAGCACGGGCAGAAACGCCGCCTCGGTTTTGCCCGACGCGGTTCCCGTGCTGAGCAGCAGATGCGCGTCGGTGTCGAAAATCACCTTGCAGGCCTCGACCTGAACCTCGCGCAGCTCGTTCCAGTTGTTGCGGTAGATAAAATCTCGAATAAAAGGCGCAAGCCTGTTAAAAACGTCGTCGTTCATCATAATTTCCCTTTTTACAGCGTAAACTCGGCGGAGTCGTCGTCAAAGTCGTCCTCCAGCTCGCCGCTTCTGCCGCTTGTCTTAAAGAGGTCGCCGCCAAGTAAATCCGCAAAGGTAATGTCGCTGCGCTGCTGCAGGATGTTGAGGATGCCGATAAAATCTCGTACAATTTCTCTCGGCGTCAGCAGTTCGTCGGCGCCGATGCGTTTGGTGGCGGCTTTCATAAACGAAATCAGGTTGTCTTCGGTTACGGTACTTGTATAGCCGTAATGCTGCTGGTGAATGTCCAGCACCTTTAAAAGAAGAACGTAAATCTCCTCGTTTGAGATTCGGTCAAGGTATATGACCGGGCTTTGCATATCCCGCAAACCGTCTTTTAAAAAGCGCGACGCCGCAAGGCGGGATTTTAACGCCTCGTAGCTGAAAAGCCCTCGCCGCGTGTCTTCCACAAACTGCGGCGTGCCGCACAGGTAGATGCCCAGCCCGCTCGAGCGCCCCTGCATCGTGTCGTTGAAGATGGTCAGCAGTTTTTCGTAGTTGTTGTTTCTTGCGATGGTGTTGGAAATCTTATAGAGGTTGACGCCCTCGTCCAACAGCACGATAAAGCCGTTGTAGCCGATGCGGCGCACGAACAGGGACATCAGCTTGATGTAATCGAACCAGGTGCTGTCGTCAATGATAATGCGGACGCCCAGCTCGCTCATCGCTTCGGTTTTGGTCGAATACTCGCCGCGGAACCACTTGAGCGCGCTGTTCTTTTTCTCCAGCGAACCGGTTTTGCAGCCCTCCCAGTACGCGGTCAGCACCTTTGCGAAGTCGAAGCCGTGCACCATCGCTTCCATGCTGTTGATAACCTGATAGATGCGCAGCTCGACCTGCGCGGCGAACGCTGGGTCGGAAGCGGTTAGATTATACTCCTTCATCACGTCCATCTGAATCTGCGCGATCCATTTTTCCAGCACGGAGGACAAAGCGCCGCCGTCCGGCCGCACCTTCGTGGACATATTCTGTATCAGCTCGCGGTAGGTCGCAAGCCCCTGCCCCTTGTTGCCGCAGAGTTTGCGCTCGGGCGACAGGTCGGCGTCGGCTACGACATAGCCGCGCTCCATCGCGTAATTGCGGATGATCTGCAAAAGAAAACTCTTTCCGCTTCCGTATCTTCCGACAATCAAACGGAAGACCGAGCCGCCTTCCTTAATATTCGCAAGGTCGTTTAATAGGGTTTCGATTTCGTTTTTTCTTCCAACCGCGATGTACTCCAGCCCGATGCGGGGCGTAACGCCCGAGCCGAGCGAGTTCAGCAAAGCGGTGGTGATTCGTTTGGGAATTTTGACGTCGCTCAATGCAGTTCTTCCTTTATTCCAGTAGTATGATGTTTTCGCCTTCGGTCAGCAGCAGAATATCGCCGAGACAGTCCATCGCGGCTTCGTTGATGCTGTCGATCTCCATATCAAGAAATACGCCGGAAAACACGTACGACAGCTCCGATACGGTAACGGTTCCACCGCGTTCCATAATAAAGCCGAGGATTTTACGCTGCAGGTCGCTTACATGCGCCGTCAGTTCGCCGTACGGGTCGTCCGTCTGCGTAAATACCTGCTCGGCGGAATCTGTTTCCGTAACTGCCGAAGTTTCGGCTGCAGATTCTGCTTCTTCCGTCTCGGCTGCCGTTTCTTCGAATTCCGCTTCGGGAATGTCCGCAAGCAGCTTGTCCCGAATGATTTCGGCGTTTTCGATTAGTTTTTGCACTTTGGAATGGTCGATGCGGAAATTTGCTTTTTCTTCGAGCTTTTTGTTTTTGTATTTTTCTAAGATAAACTTTCTTAAAACCCGCGCGTACTCGTCATCCAGTCCGCTTTTCAGCTTTCCTTTGTAGCCGACGATCCCGCGCAGGCAGTTTTCGGTTTCTTTCATCACTGCAGTAATAAACCCCTGAAGCGGTTTGTTTCGGACATAGTCGTCGGCTCGTGTTTCGATCCACTTGACGTTTCCCTGATACACCGCGTTTTGATAGGGCATTTTCTTCTGCGTAATTTCGGATTTAAAGGCGTCAAAAATCCCTTTGCCGGTTTTCTTCCTGAGATATTTGTTCAAATATCGGAACGCGTCCGGCAGATAGGAATCGACCATCGCTGCATAGTTTTGATAGAACCCGCCCGCTTTCAGCTTATAATTGGAATACTTGAGCAGAAAGTCAAGGATGTTCTCTCTGTACGTATCCGGCTCTTCCGCGTTTAAAAAAAGATCGGATACGATATGGTCGGGCAGACGCGCGATGACGTCTGGATAGGGTATTTTCGCCAAAAGACCTTCCGGCAGACCGTCCGGGAAATGAATCGCGATATAGTCCGCGACCCACGCCTTGAGATAGCGGTCCAGATTGGGATAGTGCGTCCTGTACTCGCCCCAAACGGCGCAGAGTTTTAAAAGTCCGTCCGCTTTGTCCTGAATGCCGACTTTGTTGATAAGTTCATAAATGTAAATAAAAATATAGGACAGCGAAGTCTGCGGATAAATCCCGTTTCTTACCTGACCGCGCCAGTAAAAGTAGTATTTCAGCTGCGAATCGGTCATGACGTCATAAGTCGGCCAGTAGCAGGAAAACGGCACAAACTCCGCCGGCTCACCCTCCTCGTTTGCGTAGGCAGCCGCCTGCTGAAGAAAGGTGCAGTTGACCGGTCCCCGGTTGCGGTTGAAAATGGCTTCGCGCAGGCGAAGATATTCTTTGCGCTTTTCCTCCTGCCTTTTGCGCTCCGCCTCCGCAAACAAAACAAACTGACCCCTGCCGTCTTCGCGAAGCGTCGTCTCCTGTTTTGCAGGCGCTTCCTTTTTCTTCTCGGGAATGTTTAGATTTATTTTGATTTCGATTGTAAAGAGTTCGTCGTTATCCCTCATATTAACCGCCGTTTTTTATGCATTCTGCGCATGAACAGAAACAGAAATGCCGCCTGAATTTCAATTCACATAAATGCCGACTTTTCAACAATATAGAGCTGCTGCGATATATCGGCATTATTATCGCACATTTGTTCGTGTTTGTCAATCATGAATTTGCAGTCGCGCAGGTTTTTATAAAATTATTATACCTTACGTTTTCCGTTTTGTAAACAAACAACGCCGACAAGTTAAAAATCCCAGCGTTATACCTTCCGATCGGCATATTGCTGAGATTTTTCTTTTTAAGAATATCCAAACTGCCTGAGTATTCCGTCCGACATGTAATCCGCCATGAGAAGCGACTGATTCTCGATCTCGTCAAAGACGGCGATATTCTTCTCGTATTGGCGGTTCAGACGTGTAACCGCTTCGGATTCCACCAAATCCAGATGCTTATGCAGCATCTTCTGCCACTCGCTCCGGTTCCAGTACGGGTTTATGCTTGACAGAAAGGCGGCGATTTCATCCGCGTTTCGAAACCAGTCTTTTTTCAGCTCGCTGTATCGCAGCATGTCTCCGGCTTTGGCGTTGTTGACCATATCGGCGGCGATGGTCAGGTGCTCGGTGAGCAGGTCTTTAAACTGGTTCGCGTTTTGCTCGCCGTAAAAATTGATCAGCACCGCCGCGAAGTCCGCCGGGTTTCTTAAAAGCCTTTTGGTCACCAGCTCCGTATCTTCAAGCCCGTCAACGGCGCTGACGATGAACGACTGGGTCCAAAAACCGTGCTGCTCCCATAGCTCGCGGATGATCTGCCTTAGCATTATGTTAACTTTCGCGCGATTGTATCTGTTTTTCTGCAAAATGTTTACCACCTCCTTAAACGCTGTTAGTACAGAATATGCAAGTAAAAAGCTATATTTGCGAATAAAAAAGAAAAACCACCTTTTGCAGGTGATCGTCCTTTAAATGTTTTTATACAGCTTTTTTCGATTCAGGTTCAGCGTTTCTATGATTTTAATCGCTTCCGTATCAATATAATCCTCTTCGCAGCAGAGGTCGCCGTCATACGCCGCATCGTCACACCGGTTCAAAGGTTCTTCCCTTATTGGCAGTTTCCGCTCCTGCGTCTTCGCCTGCAGCACTGTAAGGCACCACCTTTCTTTCATTAGCAATTATATTTTCAATCAGTTTCTTTTGTTCATTAATCAGCGCAAGCAGTTCGCGGTAGGAAACAAGTATTTCATCGCCCAGCTCTTTCATCTGTTCGGCGCTTTCAAACATGTTCGCTTCATAAGACGCGATTTGGATGATAAAAGCTATGGAATCGCAGTCCGACTGGCAGGGTATCGCCATGTACTGCTTCGTGTTGATTTTCCCGTTGTCGATTCGTATAAACTGCTCGTCAACCTGCTCTTTTTTGTCAAAGCAGACAATGTCGGTCAGGTTCTGCTCAAACAGTTTGACGACGAACAGCTTGTTTTCATTGTTCGTAAAAAGCGGAAGCTCTTTGTTGTAACTCTTCGGGCGCTTGTTCTCGTGGCTTTTGTAGGCGATCATTTTCGCGTACCGGCTGCCGTCTTTGCGCTTGTACTGCTGAAAAATGGTTACTTTGAACCGATTGTGTCCGTACGCGCCGGACAGTAGATAATAGATCGATTCACAAACCGAAACGGCGCAGGTATAATACTGGTTCAGCTTTAAGGGTTCGTTCTTGTTTTCATAATATGCGATTCTTGCGTTCGTAATGCTTTCTTTTACAGTATATGTTATGGTCGTTATTTCCTTTAAGCATCCGGCGGTTACTTTACTTTGCGTGGAGACTTTGTTTTTATACTTATTTGCCAGTATAAATAGAATGCTGATTATGATATAGCTGCCGCCGACCGGCAGTAAAAAGGGCAGATTCAGTTTATGCTCGTCGGTAAACGTAAATTTTCCGATTAAAAAGGTGAAAATAAAACTGACGACAGCCTGAAAGTTCGCTGACGACAATATTTTATAAAAAAGTTTCAGCGCGACGCCGAGGGTGTTTTCTTTTTCTGCCGCCCGCTTCAGCGCGGCTTGCAGTTTTGTCATTTTCTGTGCTCCTTTCCTACTTGAGAACAGGCAGAAACCCCGCTGAGAAAGAAGAACATACAAGCAGGTATATTCATGTATATGCGTTCGTAAGCTAAAATTACCACCTCATGCCGATTGTGATTTGTGTTTTTATTATAACGCCGCAGATTGCCATATCTTGTCATTCGCAGAAATCCGTAAATGTTTTATACGAATATTTTTCATAAAAAAAAGAATAATAAGGTTGAAACGGTTCGTAAAAAACCGTTTTATAAATACTTTCCACTGGAGAAAAGGATTTTATGGAAACGAAAAATTACGCGAACGGCGACGGAATACCGCTCGGATTCGGTATGGCGCTCGCGCAGAACGCAAAAGCGATGGAATACTTCTCTTCTCTTTCCGAGAGCGAACGCCAGGCCATACTTTCGCAAATTCATAATATCAACAGCAAAAGCGAAATGCAGTCCTTCGTCGCCAAGCTTGCTGAGCGGGGAATCTGATGATCCCGCTTTTTTATTTTTTAATGTAAAAACTTATGTATAGACAAACACACCGGAATATGATATAGTATTTTTGGGTGTTAATGTATGGATAAACCGAAAATCGAACCGTCACAGAAGTATATTTACATAGTTTTTATCAGCTCGCCGACCGGAATCGGCAAGACGATCCGGTTTTTTACCAGAAATCTATACAGTCACGTCGCGGTTTCTTTTGAAAAAAACCTCGGCTCGATGTATTCTTTCGCGCGGTATTATAAAAATATTCCATTCTTCGGCGGTTTTATCGAGGAGTCTATTTTGCGGTATTCGCTCTACGACGCCGATTCAATCCCCATAAAAATCTGCGCAATCCCGGTTTCAGACCAGAAATACAAGGAAGCGGTTGCGTACATCAATTTTATAAAGGAAAACTCCGCGCAGTACATATACAACAGTTTCTCGATGGTTCTGGCTTTGTTCCATAAGCGCGTTCATATCGGACAAGCCTTTACCTGCCTGGAGTTTGCGAACAGCGTGCTTTCGGAGTGCGGTATTTCCGAAGAAATCAAGCCCGACCGCTATTATTCCATCGCGGATGTGGAAAACATACTCAAAGACTTTGTGATTTACGAAGGCGATTTATGGGATTACGACTGCGCGAAGGACTGGGGCAGCGACCTGTTCTATCTGAAAAGCAGCAAGCGGAAAGCCCTTCAATGCACCATCAAGCAGTTTTATACGCTCACCAAACGGCTAATCGGATAAAAAAACGCCCGCTCTTACCGAGCGGGCTTCAGTCCGTCAAAGAACCGGTTTTTCACGCAA
>Ga0209409_1001315_pt1 | contig 21669 bp, 36 predicted proteins | sample AD_JPNMR1_MetaG_FD_184424 | JGI IMG/M metagenome (GOLD analysis project Ga0209409, IMG submission 184424) | Active sludge microbial communities of municipal wastewater-treating anaerobic digesters from Japan - AD_JPNMR1_MetaG (SPAdes) (version 2) | ecosystem: Engineered > Bioreactor > Anaerobic...
ATAGCAGGGGAGAAAGGGTTATCTTTGAGTCAATAGATAAGCCACCATCTGATTTTAAGTCCCCTGTTGATGTATTTGAAAAGACACTGGAGCATGAGAAAAAAGTTACGGAGAGCATAGCAAATCTCTACAGGATGTCTAAAGATGCAAATGATTATGCAACAGAGGTTTTCCTGCAGTGGTTTATCAATGAACAGGTAGAAGAAGAAAAACAGGCATTTAAAATTCTTGAGCAATTGAAAAAAATTGAAGGCAAGGAGCATCTGATTTTTATGATAGACAGAGAATTGGGTAAAAGGGAAGATAAATAACCAGATTGGAGATATAATGAAAGCATAGTGCACCGGTAGTAAAATAGATAGAAAAAGGAGGTGCGCTATGCGATATATAGGAGTAGACCAGCACAAGAGGTTCTCGTATATAGCGGTAATGGATGAGAGAGGTAGAGTAGTAAAAGAAGGTAAGGTAGTGAACGAGAGGGAAGCGTTGAAGAAGTTTTTGAGTAGTTGTAAGGATGGTAAAGCAGAGGGGGTGTTAGAAGCAGGTCCGAACTGGACATATATGTATGACTGGTTAGAGGGAGAGATAGAAGGGGTAAAGTTAGCACATCCGTTGAAGGTAAAGGCGATAGCAGATGCGAAGATAAAGACAGACAAGATAGATGCGAAGGTACTTGCTCATTTATTGAGAGCAGACCTTATACCTGAGGCATATGTACCGAAGGGAGAGACCAGGAAAGTGAAGAATATACTGAGGCAGCGGATGTTTTTTATAAGGATGCAGACAATGGTAAAGAACAAGATACAGGCGGCATTAGACAGACATCCTGAGGTAAGCAGTGAGTTTTTAGGCACAGACCTTTTTGGTAAGCAAGGGATGGAATATCTTGCTCATATAAAACTTCCTTATCCTGACAGATATATTATTTCTGATAGTATAAAATTTCTTTTGGTATTGAGGGAGCATATAAAAAGGACAGACAGAATAGTAGAGAAGTTAAGTAAGGGAGATAGGAGAGTAAAGCGGTTGGAGACAGTTCCTGGTATAGGCAAGTTTTTTTCTGTGTTAATAGCGACGGAGATAGATGACATTGGTCGTTTTTCAGATGCTAGGAAGTTATGTAGTTATGCTGGCTTAGTTCCATCCACATATAGCAGTGGTAACAAAGTTTTTCATGGAGGGATAACAAGGAGTGGTAATAAATTTTTACGATGGGCAATGATAGAAGCGGTTTGGCCTGCGATAAAGAAGGATAGTAGTTTAAGGTATTATTATCATAAGATAAAAGAGAAGAAGGGAGCGAATGTAGCGAAGGTAGCGGTAGCCAGGAGGTTATTGACAATAATATATTATGTATTAAAAGAAGATAGGGACTATAGAATAAACTATCCGGCTGCCCCTTATGTTTCCATAGTGAAGGCCGTATAGGTCTTGCACTCTATTAAGGAGATTGGGGAGCCGGAACCGAACTATATAATGTGTGCTATAAGGCACGAAGGGGAGGATGGTAAACGCCCCCTAAGAACAAGGAGCAAAAGGGTAAAAAGATAAAAAAACTAATTAACTGCTGGTGCAATGTTGCACTATGCTTTCAGGGGAGGAAAGATGGAGAGAAGTGAGATTTTTGATAAGGTAAAGTTAATTATCTCGGAGAAATTAGGTGTGAGTACTAGTGCAATTACTGAAGGCGCATCTTTCATTGATGACCTTGGGGCTGACTCACTTGATACAGTAGAACTCGTTATGGAATTAGAAGAAAAATTTGGTATAGACATACCTGATGAAGATGCGGAAAAGATAAGAACAGTTAAGGACGCTGTTGACTATATAGAGAAAAATAAAAAATGAAAAGAGTTGTTGTAACAGGAATAGGACTGGTTACCCCTCTGGGAAATGATGTAACAACATCGTGGGAAAATCTTAAGGCAGGAAAAAGTGGAATAGAGTTGATAAAAGGATTTGACACAGCAGATTATCCCACAAAAATAGGTGCTGAAGTCAAAGATTTTACCCTTGATGGATTTCATCCCAAAAACCTGCGCAGGATGGACAAATTTGTCCAGTTTGCACTCAAAGCAACTATTGAGGCAATACAGGACAGTGGAATTGTTTTTTCCGAAGAAGAAAAGGAGCGAGCAGGGGTAGTTATAGGAGCGGGTATAGGAGGTCTTAAAGTAATAGAAGAACAGGAAGAGGTTTTATTGAAAAATGGACCTTCAAGGGTCTCGCCTTTCCTTATTCCTATGCTTATTCCTGATATAGCAGCAGGTCAGGTTGCGATACATTTTGGATTAAAAGGAGTTAATTTCGCCACTGTTAGTGCCTGTGCGTCCGGTGCCCATGCATTAGGAGTTGCACTTAATCTTTTAAAAAATGGAGTTACGGACATCGTAATTGCAGGAGGAACAGAATCAGCAATTACTCCATTAGGACTTGCAGGTTTCTGTTCTATGAAGGCATTATCCAACCGTAATGATATACCAGAAAAAGCATCCAGGCCCTTTGATAAAGAAAGAGATGGATTTGTAATGGGAGAAGGGGCAGGTATTGTTGTTTTAGAAACATTAGAACATGCCATTGCCAGAAATGCACCTAAAATCTATGCTGAATTTATTGGTGCAGGTATGAGTTGTGATGCATATCATATCACCGCCCCTGACCCTGAAGGAAAAGGTGCCTTTCTTTCTATGAAGTATGCACTGGAAAATGCAGAAGTAAAACCGGAAGAGGTTGACTATATCAATGCACATGGAACATCAACCCCACTAAATGATAAAAGTGAAACATCTGCAATAAAAAAACTTTTTGAAAAAAGGGCTTATGAAATACCTGTGAGTTCAATAAAGTCAATGATAGGCCATCTTTTAGGTGCCTCAGGCGCTGTAGAATTTGTTGCAACAGTTCTGACAATAAAAGAAGGAATTATTCCCCCAACAATAAATTATGAATTTCCTGACCCTGAATGTGACTTGAACTATGTACCTAACAAATCTATTGAAAAGAATGTAAACATAGCAATATCTAACTCGTTCGGGTTCGGTGGACATAACATAACGCTGGTCCTTAAGAAATTTAATGGATAAGGAGGCAGGATAAATGGACTATTTCCTTACAGAAGAACAGAAGATGATAAAAGAACTTGCAAGAAGGATAGCCGAAGAAAAGATACTGCCTGTTAGGGCTGAGTATGATGAAAAAGAACAATTCCCATGGGATGTTGTTAAAGCACTTGCAGAAGCAGACCTGTTTGGTGTTTATATTCCTGAAGAATATGGCGGGATGGGATTCGGTGTTTTTGAACTATGCCTTGCAATAGAAGAGTTAAGCAGAATATGTGGTGGAATTGCACTTGCCTATGCAGGAACTGCTCTTGGAACTTTTCCAATACTCCTTTTCGGTAATGAACAGCAGAAAAAAAAGTACCTTCCGCCTATTGCAAAAGGGGAAAAGATTGCTGCTTTTGGTGTTACTGAATCAGGTGCAGGCAGTGATATAACTACCTTAACAACAACAGCGAAAAAAGAAGGTAATTATTATATACTGAACGGCACAAAACAGTGGATTACCAATGGTGGAGAAGCAGAAACCTATGTTGTAATTGTAGCAACTGATAAGACAAAAGGACCACGCGGGCTAAGTGCTTTTATAGTTGAAAAGGGAATGGAAGGTTTTGGCTTTGGGAAAAAAGAAAACAAACTGGGTATAAGAGCATCCGCTACCAGAGAACTTGTCTTTGAAAATTGTAAGGTCCCTGCTGAAAATTTACTTGGTAAAGAAGGTATGGGATTTATTATCACTCTCAAAAATTTTGACGCAAGCAGACCAGGAGTTGCCGCCCAGGCACTCGGAATAGCACAGGGAGCTTTTGAAGCAGCGGTTGAGTATGCCAGACAGAGGAAACAATTCGGCCAGCCAATAATTTCTTTCCAGGCAGTTCAGCATATCCTTGCTGATATGGCAACACAGATAGAAGCAGCAAGGGCATTAATCTATCAGACAGCAAGAACCATTGACGCAGGAGGAAAGGACTTTTCAGGATATTCAGCAATGTGTAAACTCTTTGCTTCTGATGTAGCAATGAAGGTAACAACGGATGCCATACAGATATTTGGTGGCTATGGATATATGAAGGAATATCCTGTAGAAAAGATGTTCCGTGATGCAAAGATAACACAGATATATGAAGGAACCAACCAGATGCAGAGAAACTTCATAGCCAACGATATAATTAAGAAAGCAAAAAGTCAAAACTAAACAAACTTAGTTGTTAATCCAATAAGTAGTTGAAATCCTTAAAATAAGAAATAGAAAAGTAATAAACTATTTGTGGACAGAAAAATAATATACAGAGAAAAAGTTAAAGAACGGATTGATAGATATCTAAAAAACAACCTCAAAATTTCAAGAGAGAAAATTAAACTACTTTTGAAAAGCGGACTGATACTTGTAGAAAATAGCCAGGTGGAACCTTCTTATATCCTTAAAGATGGTGATGAAATCCTTATAAAAGAAGAATATCTATTATATAGATTTGCAGAAGATAAAATCCTTCCAGAAAAATATCCAGTAGATATTATTTATTATGATAATGATATAATAGTTGTAAATAAACCGGCAGGAGTACTTACACATCCTACAGAGAGGATTAAAAGCGGAACTATGGTAAATTTTCTTTTAAGTATCACATCTCTTCCCGATACAGGCAATCCCTTGAGACCAGGAGTTGTGCATCGACTTGACAGAGAGACATCAGGAGTAATGCTTTTTGCAAGAACGTATAGTGCATGGGAAAATCTGGTTTTACAGTTTAAAAACCGTATTGTTGAAAAAGAATATCTTTCTATAGTAAAAGGGGCTTTTCATCCTTTAAAAAAGGAATTAGAATTTACTATTTCTCCCAGTAGTAAAGACCATACCAAAATGGAGGTTCATTACCTTAAAGGGAAAAAGACAGTCAATTTAATAGAAGTAATAAAATATATAGATGGACTGACACTGGTAAAGGTAAAACCACTTACAGGCAGAACGCACCAGATACGACTTGCTCTTGCTTACTCAGGATATCCTGTAATAGGAGATGTAAAATATGGAGTGAAGTCTGAACTTATATCAAGAGTTGCTTTACACTCTCATAGAATATCATTCTATCACCCAATAACAAAAGAAAAACATCAGTTTGAAGCACCTATCCCTGATGATTTTTTAGAAATCACAGGTAAGGTTAAAATTGACAATAGGATATAAAATATTATAATAATATGTATAAACTGCGGGAATAACTCAGCGGTAGAGTGCGACCTTGCCAAGGTCGAAGTCGCGGGTTCGAATCCCGTTTCCCGCTCCTATTGACATAAAATAAAATTCTGTTATAATATATAACTTTATAATGCTGCTGTGGCTCAGAGGTAGAGCACGTCCTTGGTAAGGACGGGGTCATGGGTTCGATTCCCATCAGCAGCTTAGGCAGATTGACAAATCATCTTTTAGAAAAGATATAGGGCAAATTGTAGTTTTAACTTTTTGTATAACCAAGGAGGAAAGAAATGGCTAAGGAAAAATTTGTAAGGAGTAAGCCACACGTAAACATAGGGACGATTGGGCATGTAGACCATGGTAAGACGACGCTTACCAGTGCAATAACTATGGTATTGAGCAAGTTAGGAAAGGCGAAGTTCACCAAGTATGAAGAGATAGACAAGGCACCTGAGGAGAAGGAGCGTGGATTAACGATCAACATATCGCACATAGAATACGAGACAGAGAAACGGCACTATGCACATATTGATTGTCCAGGGCATGCTGACTACATTAAGAATATGATAACCGGTGCAGCGCAGATGGATGGTGCGATACTTGTTGTAAGTGCTCCTGATGGTCCGATGCCTCAGACAAGGGAGCACATATTACTTGCCAGGCAGGTAGAAGTTCCAGCGATAGTTGTATATATGAACAAGATGGACCAGATGGAAGACAAGGAACTGGTAGAACTTGTAGAGATAGAGTTACGGGAACTTTTAAGCAAGTATGGGTTTCCTGGAGATGAGATTCCTATAATAAAGGGTAGTGCTTTACAGTGTTTGGAATGTGGTTGTGGCAAGCGTGAGTGTGATAAGTGTGGAAGTATTTTAGCGTTAATGGATGCGGTAGACAGTTATATTCCTGAGCCGCCCAGACCTGTTGACCAGCCGTTTTTGATGGCTGTAGAGGATGTATTTTCCATCACAGGTCGCGGGACGGTATCAACAGGCAGGGTAGAGAGAGGCAGGGTGAAGGTAGGTGATACTGTAGAGGTTATAGGATTATCCCATGATATCAAGAAAACAGTAGTTACAGGTATAGAGATGTTCAGGAAGGAGTTAGATGAAGGGGTAGCGGGAGACAATGTAGGTTTGCTGTTAAGGGGAATAGAGAAGGATGAGGTAGAGAGAGGGATGGTAATAGCAGCGCCTGGTAGTATAACACCGCACACCCACTTCAAGGCACAGGTATATGTATTAAAGAAAGAAGAGGGTGGCAGACACAAACCGTTCTTCACTGGCTACAGACCTCAGTTCTATATAAGGACCACTGATGTAACAGGACAGATAAAGTTGCCGGAAGGCGTGGAGATGGTAATGCCCGGTGATAATATAGAAATGGAAGTAGAACTTATATATCCTGTGGCGCTTGAAAAAGGACAGAGATTTGCTATAAGAGAAGGTGGAAAAACTGTCGGAGCAGGCGCTGTAACTGAGGTGATTAAGTAATTTAAAAAATTTTGCAAAACAATTTTTTTATGGTATAATAAATTCTTACAGATTTTGTAGAAAGGGTGTTAAGCATGGAGAAAAAAAGAATGCGAATAAAACTTAAATCTTTTGACAGCAGGGTGCTGGACCAATCAGCTAAAGAAATAATAGAGATGTTGAAAAAAACAGGAGTGAAGGTATCAGGTCCTATTCCTCTGCCGACAAAGAGAGAGATATACACTGTATTGAGGTCTCCTCATGTGAATAAAAAAAGTAGAGAGCAGTTTCAGTTAGAAATTCACAAGAGGATAATAGATGTAATAGAACCAACGGCAAGAACGGTTGATTCTCTTAGCAGATTAAGTTTACCCGCTGGTGTAGAAGTTGAGATGAAACTGAGTTGAAAAGAAGGGCGAGTTGGAGATACGAGTAGGTGAAAGTCCTACCTTTTTATTATACTCCCCTTTCACAAAAAGATGGGGGGTAATTTATCAGAGGAGTGCAATGAAGATTGGTTTGGTAGGTAAAAAAATAGGGATGACCAGGATATACAGGGAAGATGATGGTTCTGTTATACCAGTAGTAATATTAAAAGCAGGGCCATGTTATATCACAGGCATCAAAAAGACAGGAGAAAATGGATATACGGCTATCCAGATTGGTTTTGAAGAAGTCCCGGAAAGAAAATTGAATAAACCAATGCTTGGATATTTCAAAAAATCAGGATTACCTCCGATGAAGGTTTTGAGAGAAATACGACTGAACAATGATGGTGAAATTGCTAACTTTAACGTCGGGCAAAAACTTACAGTTGATATATTCAAAGAAGGGGAATATGTTGATGTTACAGGCACATCCATTGGTAAGGGATTTCAGGGAGTTGTAAAAAGACATAAATTCTCTGGAGGTCCTGCAACCCATGGTTCTATGTCCCATAGAGCCCCTGGTTCAATAGGAGGAACAACTCCTCCAAGAGTTTTAAAGGGTAAACGGATGGCAGGACATATGGGTAATAGAAGAGTGACAGTGCAGAATCTTCAAATTATTAAAGTTATCCCTGAAGAAAATATCATACTTATTAAAGGACAGATTCCCGGTCCAGCCAATAGATATATAGTTATAAAAAAGGCACTGAAAAAATGAAGAAGATAAATATATATAATATGGCGGGGGAAATAGTGGGAGAAGAAACTCTGCCGGAAGAACTTATAGGTGGTATACCAAACCAGAATGTGATTTATTATTACATAAAAGCATATCTGGCAAATCAGAGACAGGGCACTGCTTCTACAAAAACAAGGGGAGAAGTTTCAGGGAGTGGTAAAAAACCATGGAGACAGAAAGGGACAGGACGTGCAAGGGTAGGTTCAATAAGAACGCCTCTATGGCGGCACGGAGGAGTAATCTTTGGACCTAAACCAAGGGACTACAGACAATATATTCCCAAAAAAGTTAAGCAACTGGCATTAAAAGAAGCGTTGAAATGGAAGATACGGGAAGGCAATTTTGCTATTTTTATCCCTGATAAGATTGAAATTCCAAAAACAAAAATTTTCTCTGAGTTTTTAAAGAAAGCAGGGTATACAGGGAAAAAGGTCCTTTTTGTGCTAAACAAAGATAAAGAAAAAAATGCTTTAATTGTAAAATCATTAAAAAATATAGATTCCATAACTTATGATTTTCCTGACAGATTAAATGCATATACCATTCTTAACTCTGATAAAATAATTGCTGATAAAGATACCTTTAGTGTTATAAAGAATTTTTTAGGAGGAGTTAATGAGGAGTGAAAGATTTGATATTATAAAATTTCCTATTGTTACAGAAAAAGCAACAGGAGCAGTTGCAGAAAACAAATATACATTTAAGGTTGATAAAAAGGCACGAAAAACCCAGATAAAAGAAGCGATAGAAGAAATTTATAATGTGAAGGTGGAGAAGATAAATATAGTTAATGTACATCCCAAAAAAAAGAATTACAGATTCAGGATTGAGGGCTATAAATCCGGATATAAAAAGGCAATAGTAACACTGAAAGAGGGGGATAAAATTGCCATTACGTAAATTAAAGCCAGTAACACCCGGGCAGAGACATACGATACTCCCTGACTTTTCAGAAATTACCAGGGATAAACCAGAGAAGTCACTTGTCAGGGGTATGAGAAAAACAGGTGGCAGAAACAACCAGGGTGTTATTACAGTAAGACATAGGGGGGGAGGCCATAAAAGACGTTACAGGTTTATAGATTTTAATGGACGGCCAGGAATTCCAGGCAAAATTGCAAGTATAGAATATGACCCCAACCGTTCAGCGAGAATAGCTCTTGTCCACTATTATGATGGAGTGAAACGTTACATAGTGGCACCGGTAGGATTAAAGCCTGGTGATATCATAAAATGTGGCGAAGATGCTGAAATAAAACCGGGGCATAGATTACCCCTTAAAAATATCCCGGAAGGTATTCAAATTTATAATCTTGAGATTGTTCCCGGAACAGGGGGAAAACTTGTAAGGTCAGCAGGAACACTCGCTACACTTATGGTTAAAGGAGAAAAGTATGCACAGGTAAGGCTTCCTTCTGGAGAGGTTCGACTTTTTGATATCAACTGTATGGCTACCATAGGACAGGTGAGTAACCCTGAATACAAATATATATCCATAGGTAAGGCGGGAAGAACAAGATGGCTTGGAAGAAGACCGATTGTAAGAGGAGTGGCTATGAACCCTGTGGACCATCCACACGGTGGTGGTGAAGGCAGGGGTAAAGGAAATATATCCCAGAGTCCGACAGGTATTCCTTCAAAGGGATACAAAACAAGAAATAAAAAGAAACCATCTACCAGTAAGATATTGCAGAGACGGAGATAAAAAATGAGATCCAGGAAAAAAGGTCCTTATGTGGATGAAAATCTATTGAAAAAGGTAGCGAAGAACAGGGAAAGTGGAAGAAAAGATATTATTAAAACATGGTCAAGGTCTTCAGTAATAATACCTGAATTTGTTGGCTATACATTTGCTGTTCATAACGGTAGAACCTTTATAAATTTATATATTACAGAAAATATGGTAGGGCATCGGCTTGGAGAATTTGCTCCCACAAGAACATTCAGGGGGCATGGAGCCCATACTGAAAAGACAAGAGAGAAGACATAAAGAAGGGGTGTTTAGATGGAAGTTGTGGCAAAAGCTAAATATGTAAGACACAGCCCGAGAAAAGTAAGGGAGATAGTTGAACCTCTGATAGGGAAGGAAGCTAACGAAGCGCTGTCTATTGTAAGGAATATACCGAAACGGGCAGGTAAGACATTAGAGAAAGTTATAAAGTCCGCAATATCAAATGCAGAAAAAAAGGCATCAGGGGCCGAATGGAAAATAAAGAGCATAAGAATAAATGATGGGCCTGCCTTAAAAAGATTCCGTGCAGCCACTATGGGACGTGCGGTTATGATAAAAAGAAGAACAAGCCATATCACTGTAGTACTTGAAGAAATTCAACGGAGAGATAAGTAAAATGGGACAGAAAGTAAATCCAGTAGGACTCAGAATAGGAATTGTGGAAAGATGGAAGGGAAACTGGTTTGCCGGGAAGAAGGAGTTTAAAGAGTTATTAAAGGAGGATGTAGCTATAAGAGAATACCTTGCGAGAAGATTCCCAAGAGGGACCATAAGTAAAATAGATATTGAAAAGACAGATAAGTTGATAATAAAAATACATACTACGAGACCGGGTGTAGTACTTGGAAGGAAAGGTTCTGAAATTGATATGGTAAGGGATGAACTCTATCAGATATTCAAAAAACAGGTAAGTATAGATGTTCTGGAGGTAAATCCTCCCGGGATAAGTGCACAATTCCTTGCTGACTCAATAGCAATACAATTAGAGAAGAGGTTACCACATAGACAGGTAATTAAAAAAGCAATGGCACTTGCAATACAATCAGGTGCCCACGGTGTAAAAGTAAGAATAAGCGGCAGAATAGGGGGTGCAGAAATAGCAAGGTCAGAACTATATATGGAAGGGAAGATTCCTCTTCATACATTAAGAGCAAAAATTGATTATGCTGTATCTGTAGCATTTTTAAGGTCAGGTACAGTAGGAATAAAAGTATGGGTTTATCTTGGAGAAGTCCTGGAGAAAAAGGAAACAGAGAAGGAGAAGCAAGATGCCACTAATGCCTAAAAGGGTTAAATACAGGAAAGCCCAGAGAGGAAGGACAAAAGGGAAGGCGAGCCGCGGTAACACTCTGTTTTACGGCGACTATGGATTGCAGGCAATCGCACCGGGATGGCTTACAAATACGCAGATTGAAGCAGGGAGAATTGCTATTACCCATCATCTTAAAAACCGTGGAAAGTTATGGATAAGGGTTTTTCCTGATAAGCCAGTTACCAAAAAACCTGCAGAAAGTCGTATGGGCAAAGGCAAAGGAGATGTATCACACTGGGTTTCTGTAACACTGCCTGGCAGGATTCTATATGAGATAGGTGGAGTTCCTGAAGATATGGCAGTTGAAGCACTAAGGCGCGCAGCACATAAACTGCCCTTGAAAACAAAGATAGTTAAACGTGTCATAGTTAAAAAGGAACAAGAGGAAGAGACGTAAAGATGAAAAAAGAAGACCTTAAAAAGTGGCGGGAAGCAACTGTTGATGAGATAAACTCAAGGATAGCAGAACTACAAAATCAATTATATAAATTAAGACATCAACTGAGAATCGGACAGTTAAAGGATTTTTCCATTATTAAAAAGACCAGAAGAGAGATAGCTGTCCTGAAAACTCTTATTGGGGAGAAAAATGGAAGCAAGAAAAAAGGTAAGGGTTGAAAAAACAGGTAAGGTTGTAAGCAGCAAGACAGAAAAATCAAGGGTTGTGCTGATAGAAAGGAAAGTTCAGCACCCGATTTATAAGAAATATTTTAGGAAAATTAAAAAGGTAATGGCACATGACGAAAAAAATCTATCCAGGGAAGGTGATATAGTAAGAATTGTTCAGTGCAGACCTTTAAGTAAACGGAAAAGATGGAAGATAATTGAGATTTTAGAGAGAGGAGAAGAGAGATAAGATGGTTCAGTTAAGGTCAATTCTAACGGTTGCAGATAATACAGGTGCAAAAAAGATAATGGTTATAGGAATTCCCGGGTATTCGCATAAAAGATACGCAGATGTCGGTGATATAATTGTTGCCAGTGTCAAGGATGCTATCCCTGATGGTATCGTAAAGAAAAAAGAAAAGGTTAAGGCAGTTATTGTAAGAACAGTAAAACCAATAAGAAGGCAGGATGGTTCAACAATTAAATTTGACCATAACTGTGCTGTTATAATAGACAACGAAAAAAACCCGAGAGGAACACGGGTCTTTGGCCCTGTCCCTAAAGAATTAAGAGAAAAACAGTTTACTAAAATTATATCTCTGGCACCGGAGGTCCTGTAAATGAATTATAGAATTAGAAAAGGTGATTTTGTACAGGTTATAAAAGGTAAAGATAAGGGGAAAAAAGGTCGGGTAATAAAGGTTTTCCCTGAAGAAGGGAGAATTCTTGTTGAAGGAATTAATTTTGTCCATAAACATACAAGGCCTAAAACTGTTGATAAACAGGGTGGAATTATTCAGATGGAAAAACCCATATCTTATTCTAATATTATGTTTTTCTGTATGAAGTGTTCAAAACCAACAAAATTAGGTGTAAAAATTCTTCAAGATGGAACGAAAACGAGATACTGTAAGAGATGTAATGAAATTGTAGAGGTAAAGTAATATGGAGCCAAGACTAAAAACATATTATAAAGAAAAGGTTATCCAGGAAATGATGAAGAGTATGGGTTATAAAAATCCTTATCAGGTGCCAAAACTGGTAAAGGTTGTCTTGAATGCGGGGATAGGTAAGGATAATAAAGATGCAAAACTCATTGAATCCATTCAAAAAGAAATGGCACTGATTACGGGACAGAAGCCCATTATTACAAGAGCACGTAAATCTATCGCGGGTTTCAACTTAAGAAAAGGAGATATCTGTGGTATTACAGTAACTTTGAGGGGTAACAGAATGTACGAGTTTATTGACAGGTTGATTACAGTTGCTTTGCCGCGAGTAAGGGACTTTAATGGACTGCCTGCAAACTCAACAGACAACAGAGGCGGTTATACTATAGGAATAAAAGAGCAGGTAATTTTCCCTGAGGTTGATTATAACACAATATATAAAGTAAAAGGAATGAATGTAAGTATTGTAACAACTGCTAAAATAAAGAAAGAAACAATAATATTTTTAAGGAAGTTAGGATTTCCTATACGGGAGGAATAATTGGCAAGAAAGTGTTTTTTTGAAAAGATGAAAAAAGAACCAAAGTTCTCTGTAAGAAGAAAAAATAGATGCTGGAGATGTGGCAGACCCAGGGCATATTATAGAAAATTTGGAATATGCAGGATATGTTTCAGAGAACTTGCTTCCAGGGGTGAAATTCCCGGCGTAAAGAAAGCAAGCTGGTAGGAGGAATAAGATGACAATGACTGACCCTGTAGCAGATATGATTACAAGAATAAGAAATGGAAACTTAGCCAACAAGGACTATGTAGTTATTCCACATAGTAGTTTTAAGGAAGAGGTCATTAAGGTTTTAAAAGAAGAAGGTTTTATAAAGGATTATGTAGTTACAGAAGAAGGTAAAGCAAAATATCTCAAGGTTTTCCTGCTATATTCAGGTAGAAGAAAAGCAATAACTGAGATAAAGAGAGCAAGTAAACCGGGCAGAAGAATATATATAAATAAAGATGAGATACCTGAAATTAAATCGGGCTATGGAATTGCAATAATTTCAACTTCAAAGGGAATTTTAAGCAGTAAAAAAGCAAAAGAAATAGGGATAGGGGGAGAACTTCTTTTTTACGTATGGTGAGGGTAAAAAAATGGCAAGATTAGGTAAGAAACCAATTTTAATACCAGAAGGTGTAAAGGTTAAACAGGAAAAAGACGTTCTTATTTTTGAAGGGAAAAACGGAAAATTAGAGCAGATAATTCCTTCAGGCATAGAAGTAGTTTTAGAAGGAAATTCTATCATATTGAAAAATCTTATTTCCCCAGATAACAGAAAACTCTATAGAAAAACTGAAGCGCTACAGGGGCTGATGAGAAAACTCATTCTAAATAAAATAAATGGGGTAAAAGAAAAATTTGAAAAAGTGCTGGAGTTGCATGGCGTAGGATATAAAGGGGAGGTTCAGGGTAAAAAATTAGTCTTATCAATTGGTTTTTCAATTCCTGTTGAGATTGAAATTCCTCAAGGTATTGAGGTAGAAGTTGTAAGAAATACTATGATTTTTGTAAGAGGCACAGATAAAGAACAGGTGGGCAATTTTTCAGCAAGTATAAGAGCAATATTTCCTCCGGAGCCATATAAAGGTAAGGGAATAAGATACCGTGGAGAGTATGTCCGACATAAGGCAGGGAAAACAGGAGTAGGAGCAACACAATGAAGATTACAAAAAAGACACGAAGGGAAAAAAGGCATTTAAGAGTAAGAAAGAAAATATCAGGGACGTTGGAAATCCCCAGGGTTGTTGTTTTCAGAAGCAATAAACATTTTTATGTTTCCCTTGTTAATGATGAGGTATCTCCTTCCAGTGTTTTATTAACTGTTTCAAGTTTATCTCCTGAATTCAAGGAAAACAAAACAGATAAGTTAAAAGGATATAATATTGAAGGAGCGAAAAAGGTAGGCGAAATCTTTGCAAAAAAATGTATAGAGAAAGGAATTACAAAGGTTGTTTTTGATAGAAGTGGCTATAGGTACGGAGGAAGAGTCAGTGCTTTTGCTGAAGCCGCAAGAAAAGGAGGGTTGAAATTTTGATGAGGGAACAATTACTTGATGCAATTGAGGAGAAACAGGTTGTTGTAGAAGTGAGAAGGGTGATGAAGGTTACCAAGGGTGGTAAAAACCTTAACTTTAGAGCCCTGGTGGTTGTTGGTGACGGTAAAGGAACTGCTGGATTTGGAATTGGTAAAGCAGCCGAGGTCCCTGAAGCAATAAGAAAAGCGACTGAACAGGCGAGAAAGAATATGATAACAATACCCATCAAAGAAACCACAATACCTCATGAAGTTCAGGCGAAATTTGGGGCCTCTCGTGTTATTATTAAACCAGCGGTTCGTGGACATGGGATGGTTGCCGGAAGAGCAATGCGGGCATTTTTTGAGGTCTGCGGTATAGCAGATATCACCTGTAAGTCATTAGGTTCCACAAATCCTTTAAATGTAATAAATGCTACGATGAAAGCACTTTTGAAACTCAAAAGGAAGGAAGATGATGAAAATAGAACTGATTAAACCACCCGCAGGGGCAGTGCGTAAGAGGAAACGGGTCGGGAGAGGAGATTCTTCAGGACATGGTGGAACCTCTACAAGAGGTCATAAAGGGCATAAAGCAAGGAAGGGATTTTCTCTACCTTATAATTTTGAAGGCGGCCAGATGCCACTAACCAGAAGATTGCCAAAGCACGGTTTTACACATCTGAAAAAGGTCTATCCAGAAATTGTCAATCTGGATAAGATAGATAAAAAATTTGATGGAAATAGTGTAGTAACTCCTGCGATTATGAAAGAAAAGGGCCTTGTAAAAAAAGGAGTCCTTGTAAAAATTTTAGGAAAGGGTGAGATAAAGAAAAAAATGGAAATTCAGGCACATATGTTTTCAGGTAAAGCAAAGCAGAAAATAGAAAAAGCAGGTGGCAGGGCAATTGAAATTAAAAGGGAGAAGAAGTAATGTTAGAGGGTTTCAGAGATAGTTTTAAGGTTCCTGACCTGAGAAAAAGGATTGTTATAACCATCCTTCTTTTAACTGTATACCGGTTGGGATGTTATGTACCGTCTCCTGGAATAGATGGTAAAGCCCTTGCAAAATTTTTTGAACATATCCCGAATACACTTCTCGGGCTTGCAGACCTTTTTTCAGGAGGGGCACTGAGTAATGCCACAATCTTCGCTTTAGGAATAATGCCATACATAAGTGTCTCTATCATTCTTGAACTGCTAACATCTATTGTCCCTTATTTTGATAATCTCCGCAGGAGTGGAGTTGAAGGAAGAAGAAAACTTACTCAGATTACAAGATTTGGAACAGTAGGACTCTGTATGTTTCAGGGACTTGCAATAAGTATGTGGCTTGAAAACCCTGTACATTTCGGTGAGATAGTTATTGTCCCGAATCCCGGATGGTTATTCAGATTTACCACTGTGGTCACACTCACCACAGGGACAATTTTTCTTATGTGGCTGGGAGAACAAATAACAGAAAAAGGGATAGGAAATGGTATTTCTCTTATAATCACTGCAAGTATTCTTTCAAGGATGCCTGTTGCATTCCACAGGGTTGTACAGTTAGTTGCTGCAGGAGAAATCAGTTTCTTCGCTGTACTGATTATGATAATTTTAATTTTCATTGTTGTTGCCTTTGCAATTATAATAAATGAAAGTGAAAGAAGAATACCTGTACAGTATGCCAAGAGAATCGTAGGAAGAAAGATATATGGGGGACAGACAACCTACCTTCCGATAAAACTTAATCAGGGAGGAGTTATACCGCTCATATTTGCTATATCAATCCTTACTTTTCCCGCCACCTTTCTGGCTTTTTCCACAAACAGGATATTACAGAAAATTGCTTCCTTATTATCTCCTACAGGTGGAGTGGGAATGTTCCTTTATGCCATATTTACGATATTTTTCTGTTATTTCTACGCCAGCATTATTTTTAATCCTGATAATGTCGCTGATGACCTTAAAAAGTACGGTGGGTTCATACAGGGAATAAGACCGGGAAAATCAACAGCGGTATATCTGGAAAAGATTTTAAACCGTTTAACTCTACCGGGTTCTCTAATGCTAACAAGTATTGCAATTTTTCCTTATATTATTATGCATGTTTACAAGAGAATTCCTTATATAGTGGCAAGTTTATTTGGTGGTATAGGGCTCCTGATTATTGTTTCTGTTTTAATTGAAACAATAAGGCAGATTGAAGCACATCTACTTGTGAGACACTATCAGGGATTTCTCAAAAAGGCGAAAAAATAATGAAAAAAATACTTGTTTTGCTTGGGCCTCCTGGTGCAGGAAAAGGTACTGTAGGTAGTGTTCTGAGCGAAGAATGGGAATTACCCCTCATCTCATCAGGAGATATCCTGAGAGAGAATCTTAAGAAAGAAACAGAGATAGGGAAAAAAGCAAAAAAGTACGTTGAATCCGGGGAACTTGTTCCTGATGATATTGTTATAGAGATGATAAAGAAGGAACTTGATAATTCTGTATATAATGGTGGTTTTATACTGGATGGTTTTCCAAGAACTATAGAACAGGCAAAGATGCTTGACAAATTAATTGATGGTAATAATGATATAAAGGTAATTTATTTAAAAGCAGATGATGATTTTCTGGTAAAGCGACTTTCTCTAAGACGGGTATGTGAAAATTGCGGAAAAATTTATCATCTTGTGAACCTCCCGCCGATTAAAGAAGGGGTATGTGATGTATGCGGTGGGAAACTCATCCAGAGAGTGGACGATAGAGAAGACGTGGTAAGAAGAAGATTAAAAGTTTATAGAGAGCAAACAGCTCCTTTGATAAAATATTACAAAGAAAAAAATATACTCTTTATGGTTAATGGTGAAGGAAATCTTAAAGATACTTTATCAGAGATAAAGAAAATTACTGAATGGTAAAAACACAGAAAGAGATAGATAAGATAAGAACTGCATGCAGGATATGTAAATCCATACTCATAGAATTAGGTAAGATGGTTAAAGAAGGGATAACTACATACGATATAGAAAAAAAAGCGGAAGAACTTTTCAAAAAAAACAGGGTTTATCCTGCTTTTAAAAATTATAGAGGTTATCCTGCTGTAGTATGTGTATCAGTAAATGAAGAAGTAGTTCATGGCATACCATCAAAAGAGAAGGTGTTAAAAGAAGGAGATATTGTCTCTATTGACATAGGTGTTATATATGATGGATATTACGGGGACTGCGCAGACACTTTCCCTGTTGGAAAGGTGCAGGATGTACATAAAAAGATGATAGATGTTGCCAGAAGGTCTTTTAAAGAATGCCTTTGTGTAGCTATCCCCGGTAAAAAAACCGGGGATATTGGAGCAGCCATAGAGAACTTTGTAAAACAGAATAAATTCTCTGTGGTAAGGGAGTTTGCAGGTCATGGCGTAGGGAAAGAACTTCATGAATATCCTGAGGTGCCTAATTTTGGACAGCCAGGAACTGGAGAATTACTGAGAGAAAATATGGTAATTGCTGTAGAACCTATGATTACTGAGTATGATTCTCCTGTGAAAATTCTGGAAGATGGCTGGACAGTTGTAACAAAAGATGGTGGTTTTTCCGCTCATTACGAAAATTGTATATTAATAAAAAACGAAGGGCCAGAGATACTGACAGAGTGAACAATTATGGCACAGAAAGAAGAGAAAATAAGAGTGGAAGGAACTATTACACAGGCATTACCAGGGACAGCTTTTCTGGTAAAACTGGAAACCGGGCACACAGTAACTGCATATTTATGCGGAAAGATGAGAATGTATTATATAAAGATAATCCCTGGTGATAGGGTAATGGTAGAAATCTCACCGTACGACCTGACCAGGGGAAGAATAATAAAAAGGTTATAAATTTCCGGAGAGGATAAGAAAATGAAGGTAAGAGCATCTGTAAAAAAGATCTGTCCCAGGTGTAAAATTGTGAAGAGAAGGGGGAAAGTACTGGTTATATGCAGTAATCCCCAGGATGGACAGAGACATAAGCAAAGACAGGGTTGATATCAGTAACACCGTAATAATAAAGGAGAAAGGGGAAAATGGCAAGAATATTAGGAGTGGAGATACCGGATAATAAAAAAGTAGAAATCTCTCTAACCTATATATACGGTATTGGAAGAGCCACTGCAAAAAAAATACTCGCATCTACAGGGATTGATGGTAATAAAAGAGTTAAGGAATTAAAGGAAGAAGAGATTGGTAAGCTTGCTGCTTTCTTACAGAAAAATTACACTATTGAAGGGGACCTGCGGAAAAAAATTACAGAAGATATAAGAAGACTGATAGAAATTAATACTTACAAAGGGGGACGACATCGTCTTTCTCTTCCTGTAAGAGGGCAGAGAACAAGGTCAAATGCAAGAACAAGAAAGGGCCCGAGGAAAACAGTAGGCGTTGTAAGAGATAAGACAGCAAGAAAAGCAATTAAAGCACAGAGAGAAGAGACCAAACAAGAGGGATAAAAAATGGCTGAAAATAAGAAAAAATATGTAAAGAAGAAAAAAAGAAATGTTGAGGTATCTAAAGGAGTAGCCCATATAAAAGCAACATTCAATAATACTGTGGTAACCATTACAGATACGGAAGGAAGGGTACTCTTGTGGGGTAGCGGAGGAACAGTGGGTTTTAAAGGAACAAGAAAGGGAACTCCCTTTGCAGCGCAGCTCATAGCAGAAAACATCGCCAGAAAAGCACAGGCAATGTTTAATATGAAAGAGGTAGATGTATTTGTCAAAGGGCCTGGTCCTGGAAGAGAAACCGCTATAAGGGCACTGCAATCTGCTGGCCTTGATGTAATATCCATAAAAGATACTACTCCTATACCTCATAATGGATGCCGACCACCAAAACGTAGAAAGGTATAAGTAAGATAGATTAAAGGAGAGAGAGAAAATGGCAAAGGTAAGTAAACCGTTATGTAAAATATGCAGAAGATACGGAGAGAAATTATACCTTAAAGGTAAAAGATGTGAAACGGTAAAGTGTCCTCTTGACCAGAGAGAGGGTAAAAAAAGGAAGGGATTTTCTTTTATAAAAAGGAAAAAGCTATCTGAATATGGACTCCAATTAATGGAGAAAAACAAGGTAAAATTTTACTACGGTGTTTTAGAGAGACAGTTTTATAGATATTTTGAGATGGCTAAAAAGAAAAAAGGTGTAACTGGTGAAAACCTGCTTAAACTTCTTGAAAGCCGTCTTGATAACTTAGTATATAGAGCAAACTGGTTTTATTCCAGGAGAATGGCAAAGCAGGCAATAACACATGGAGCAATACAGATTAATGGAAAGAGAGTAAACCGCCCTGGTTATATTGTTAAAACAGGTGATGTGATAAAACTCCATCCTAACAGTAGATATATAAAGACGGTGAGAGAATGTATTGAAGAATATAAAAGCCATATAGTTCCTTCCTGGTTAAAAATTGACGGGGAAAATCTTACCATAGAAATTGTGAGAGAACCTGAGAGAAGTGAAGTTACATTACCCATAAATGAACAATTGATAGTAAACTTTTATTCTAAATAATTAAAGAACTCCAAAAAGGAGAAAAAATGAAAGAATTCATATTTCCTGAAAAGGCCGTGTGGGAAAAAGAGACATATAGAGATAATTATGGAAAGATGATAGTTGAACCACTTGAAAGAGGATATGGAGTAACCCTGGGTAATGCATTAAGAAGAGTCCTGCTATCATCCATTGAAGGGGTTGCGATAACTGCCATCAAAATCGACGGTGTGTCTCACGAATTCACTACCATAAAAGGGGTTAAAGAAGATGTGGTGGAGATAGTGATGAACCTGAAACAGGTTGCTTTGAAACCAGTAATTTCTGAATTTCCTCATCTAACACATGAGATAGAAATAAGTGATAAGGAAGAAATATGTGCGGGTGACTTAATAAATGACGGCAGTGTAGAAGTTCTAAATAAAGATTTGCATATTGCTACTTTAATGCCGGGGAAGACCTTTAAATTTCAGATTGAAATAAGTAAAGGACGTGGATATCTCCCTTATGAAAAGATGAAGTTGATAAGAAGCAACCCTCCTATTGGCACCATCCTTATAGATGGGCTTTTTTCTCCTGTAAGGAAAGTGTCTTTTAGTGTTGAAAATACACGGGTAGGACAGTTTGTGGACTATGAAAAGTTAATACTTGAAGTGTGGACAACAGGGGCAAAAAATCCTCAGGAGGCGGTAAAGGAAGCGACTTCTTTAATGAACCGTCATTTCTCTATTGTTGAGGGACAACAGAGATTCGGAGAGGAAGAAGAACCAGAAGAAAAAGTATTAGATAGAGAGAGAAAACAATCCATTGACCTCAATAAACCCATAACGGAGCTTAAACTTAACACAAGGATATTGAATGGATTAGTATCAGCCAGAATAGAGACATTAAAAGATTTACTTTCAACACCGAAGGAAAAACTTGAAGAGATTAAAAACCTGGGGAAAAAGTCCATTTCTGAACTGGAAGAAGTTTTAAAAGATATGGGTTTCAAACTAAAGACAAAAGAAGAACTGGTAAAACAAAAGGCGGAAAAATGAGGCACAAAAGAGATATAAGAAAACTTGGTAGAACAAAATCGCACAGGAAGGCAACTATAAAAAATCTGGTTGTCAGTTTTTTCCAGCATGCGGAGATAGAAACTACTGAACAAAAAGCAAAAGAATTGCAAAGAACAATAGAAAAGATAATAACACTGGGAAAGAAAGGTGATCTTGCAAGTTATAGAAGGATAAATACTATTGTTAATCATCCACCCACACTGAAACAGATAAAAGCGATAGCAGAACGATATAAAGATAGGAATGCTGGATACACAAGGATAATAAAAATGTCTCCAAGAAAAGGAGACAATGCAAAAAGAGCAATTATAAAACTGGTGTAAAATATGAACAGAAATCTTAAATTACTGGATAGATTTGACAAAAAAGTTAATATCTATGAATTGATATGTAATATGGCTAATAGAGTATATCAGATATTAAATGGGTCTCCCGTGTCCGTTTCCACCAAAGAAAAAGACCCTGTACAGATTGCAATGGAAGAGTTTTTAGAACGCGGAGAAAAGAATGAATGATTTTTTTGGACTATTACAACTTATGAAAGAGTTGGACGCATC
>Ga0209409_1001325_pt1 | contig 21594 bp, 14 predicted proteins | sample AD_JPNMR1_MetaG_FD_184424 | JGI IMG/M metagenome (GOLD analysis project Ga0209409, IMG submission 184424) | Active sludge microbial communities of municipal wastewater-treating anaerobic digesters from Japan - AD_JPNMR1_MetaG (SPAdes) (version 2) | ecosystem: Engineered > Bioreactor > Anaerobic...
CAAAGAGATATAAGGAATTTCTTCTTCCTGTATTTATCAATATTATCTTTTTCTTCATAAAGCGATAGGAAGTATTTTCCCTTTAAAGATTTACTATTTGCTATTTATTCATAAAAGTTACTAAACTGTCTCCCAAAGGAAAAAGACAAAACTTATTTAATTTTTTATAATAATTATACACTTCATTTCCATTTTTTAATATGGGGTAAATAATTTTTTTCAATGCTTTTTTTTGTTTATACGCAGTGTTCAAGTAATACTCACAATCACTATCTCTTTCATTTATGTAGCATATAATAAATTTTAACAAATATATATCTCCGAATTGAGGATATTTATCCAGAAGGTAATCACACAATTTGTCAGCAATATAATAATGACCATCTTTAATTAATTCAGAAATTGTAAAGATGTTACTAAATGGGAATATGGGCCAAATAGCAATATATTTTTGAAGAATATATAAATTTTCTTTTTTTTCTTTTTCGTCTTTTGAAATAATATTCATTTCAGTTAATAATTTTTCATAATTAATTTTGTTTGTATTTATAAGAATATCACAGGTATTTTTTCTCATATTCCTAAAATTTTTTGCAACCTGACCTATATATAAATTGTATTGACCTGGGTATACTTTCCAGTATACATCTAAACCATTATTATTAAGACACTCTGTCAACTTAGCAATAGGGTCATAATTATAAATAATATATAGTGTTATTGGCTCGATAACTATCCATATTCTATTTCTTTCATTTTCATTTAATTTTTCTTTTATTTCTTCCATTACTCCGAATAAAGTAAAAAAAGATTGATATTTCAGGTCATTCCTTTTAATATAGATCTTATTTATATCCCAGAATGTGCTCATCCTTTGTCCCAGAATAATGTCATTTAACCCAGCATTCTCCTCTATAAATATCGTTGCATTTTTATAATCCGTTCTATTCTTGAATGATATAAAACTAATACACTGTCCTATATAAACAGTCACTAAAAGAATTGCAAGAAAATATGACAGTATCTTAGGATTAAATTTAAAGATAACCGAAGAGGATAGAATATAAATAAATGGTAAGGTATAGTAGTTATACAAAGGATGGAAAACAGGTTTATGGGTAATAACTACAATACTTAATAATGATATAACTGGAACAAATAAAGATAAAGTAATAAAAACTTCTCTCGTGTTTTTTATATCCTTATTTTGTTTTATTTTCCATAAAATACTTGAAATAAAAATAATTGTCGTTATTACGAAAAGCCCATAAATGAAATAATCGAGAACAAATATTTTTCTTACTAATATACTTAAAATAGGGTTATCTATATCCAAGATATTTGTCTTCCACGCAGGTATTAATTCCTCAGATATTCCAACACTATCAAAACCAAATAATCTATCAAATAATAATCCTATTTCAGTACCTCCTCCTCCACTGTCCATAATATTAAATAAAAATGGAGACATTTTGATATACCAGACTATCCATGGAACAATAGATAAAACAGACAGCGCAGACCATAACATTTTTTTTCTTAGTAATGCTTTTGGAAAACTAAAAATAAGTACGGGAATTTGAAACAATGGTGTTAGAATATATATCGCATGGAACCATGGTAAAATCAAATTAGAAAAGAAACTAAAAAAACACCACTGCCAGTTTTCTTTCTCATGGTTAAAATACATCCACAGCCCTAAATAAGAAAGAATTACAAAAAATTGAATAAACGCATAACATTTTAGTTCTTGATGAAACCATATATTAAAAGGAGAAAAAGAGAAAAGTAAACAAGCAAAGAAAGATATTCTCCTTCCTACTAACTCTTTTCCGAGGAAATAGGTTGTTACAATTGTTAAAACACCAAAGGTTATGGGTAATATTCTCCATAACCAATCAATTTCTGGAAATAAATTTATCCAGTAATACAAAATAAAAGCAGAGGCAGGAGATATACCATAATCAGGAACATTGATATACAATAGTTTAAGATAATCAACTATATTGCAATACTTCGCATTACCAATTACTACATATTCATCAAGCCAAACCGATTGTTCATTCAAGCGATATAATCGAAGTATTAAGGAAAGAAAGACTATAATCGTTATATATAAAAAGTCATTTTTTGTAAACTGTTCTTTGTCGTTTTTAGTTTGATTTTTTTGCATATTAACTATTTTTTAATAACACATTTAGAATAGGTTTATTTAATATATGATAACCTTTTTGTTCTAATTCTTTAATTAACGATATGTTCTTTTCTCTTATGCCTGATATGTTTTCGTCATCCCACAAGGTTTTATACATATCTTTAAAGAAATAATTATTTTTAAAGATGCCTTCTACTAATTTTTGTGATTCATTTTTTTTCTGTTTAGAGAATAAAATTATTGCTTTTAAAAATATCACATGATAGAATTCTGGTGATTTATTAATTAGATAATCACATATTTTCTCTGCAACATCTATATCTCCATTTTGTATCATCGAATTTATAATTAAAATGTAATTATATGAATAGAAAGGATGCCAAATAGAAAAGTATCTTTGAAGGATTTCTTTTATCCGTTGATTTTCTATATTATCTGCTGTTTTAATCTGGAGTTCATCCATTATATTGTCATAATCAATTTTCCCAAAAGGACAAATTTGAATATCTTCTTCCTTAATTTTTTTATATGAGTCCTTTTCTATTTTTAAGACATATAGATTAAACTTTCCTGGAAAATGTTTAATATTTACATTAAACCCCATAGGAGTCAATTTTCGCACTAATATAAAAGTTGGGTCTTCTTTGTAAATCCAAGATATTAATGTTGTTTCCATTAACACCCATATAGAGTTATTAATTTTTTTTTCTTCCGATGAAAGTGTTTTAATGGTAGTTTCCGCAATAGACTGCAAAGAAAATACTGGATTTAATGAATAATCTTCTCTTGTTTTATATATCTTCCATGTATCAAAAACATTTGCTCCTAATTGTAGGTCTAAAACTATATCCTCTTTTTTCACATTTTCCTCTATATATGCTACCGCATTTTTATAATCAGGCCTTAAATTGAATTTTACAAAGCCTAAACATTGTAGGGTAAATAAAATAATAATCATAATAATAAGAGATATATTAATTACATACCTATCCCTTATAAAAATTGAATACGCTATAATAAGATATAAAAATGCAAAGGAGTGATAAAAATACAAAGGTAGAAAAAAGGATTTTTCTGTAATAATTCTTAAAACTAAAAAAGGGAGAAAAGAAAAAACGAACAAATAAAACAATAAATATTTTCTTATTTCGTTACTATCTTTGTTAAATCTTAATCTTTCTATTACCAAATATGAGCAGTAAACAACAAAAAGAGAAATTACCATAACGATTAAAAAATAGTCAATAATCTCCCACTTACTTAATAAATACTTCCATAATGGACTTTTTATTATTTCTATTATATTCGTTTTCCAATATGGTAATAACTCATTAGAAAAGCCAATACAATCAATTCCCCATAAACTTGTCATAATAAATTCAACATTTAATGATTCCATTTTAGTAAGGGTAGGGTTGTAAACAGGTGGCTTTATCCATAATATCCACAATATATAAGGAATTAGAACAGAACCATTGATTATTACCCATAAAAGAATATACTTTATCTCATATCGTCTTTTATACCAGATTAACAAGGGAAATTGAATAAAAGGAATTGCAAAGTACATAGCATGAAACCAGGGAAGCAATAAATTAGATAATGCACCAATAAAAAGCCATTTCTTACTCTTACAGTTATTAAGATAATTTAGAAAAGCAAACCATGATAGTAAAGAAAAAAATAAAATAAAAGCATACCCCTTTAGTTCCTGATGAATATAAATATTAAATGGAGATAGTGCCATTAGCATTCCTGCAAGGAAGCCAACCTTCCAATCTTTTACCCATTTCCCCAAAAAATAAAGGAGAATTATAGATAATATTCCAAAACAGATAGGTAAAAGTCTCCAAATCCAAATGGTATTCGGAAAAATACGTACCCAAAAGAAATATAGAACTAATCCTGCAGGTGAGAGTCCATATTCAGGAACATTTATAAACAGTAATTTAATATTTGTCCACAGATCACATATTTTTATATTTGCTATATAGACATACTCTTCATGCCATATAGACTGTTCTGTAATACGGTATAAACGTAAAGCAAAAGCAACAAAGACGAGAAAAGATATAAGGAAATATTCTCTGTATTTGGATATATAATTGTTCAATGCACAAACTCTTTGCAAATAATTTTTAACAAAATATTGGCAAATTAGATATATATTAACTTAACTAATTTTTGCGAGGATTTTTGCTAATCTCCTCTCCGATTGTATAGCAGAACGGACAGTATGATAGTTGATTTTCCATGCATGTGCCATATAATCCCACAAAAGATTATTGTTTTCATCAAATAATGGAAACCACTCCCCAACAGCATGATTTATAACATAATCCATAACAAAACGATGAACGTTTTCATATGCGTCAAAGTATTTTTCATCACCAAATAACAGGTAAGCATCTAACATAGCCACAAGTGTTTCCGCTTGCTGCCAGAATTCTTTATTTCTTTCTCGTGCAGGACCATCATTAGGACCTTCACAATAAACACCCCCTTTTTCCCAATCAATTCCATATTTTATACAATGGTCAAACATCTTTTTCATTTTTTCTTTATAGGGTTCTACATCCTCACCAAGAATATTCAATGTATGATTTAACAACCAACAAAATTCTACATTATGACCAAAACTGGTATTATTTAAAGGCCTGCCTTCAGGGTCATCAGCATCACGGTCAGAACCCCAAACATTCTTAAATATAATAGCCCGTAAAGGTTTCCAATCAAAACTAAACTGTGCCATTCCTGTTCCATATTCAGGATGAACCATTTTATCAAAAATTAATTTAACTACATTCATGGTATCTTGTTTATGTTTTGGTGATCCTGTCGCTTCATATAAGTTTGTAAATGCTTCCATTAGATGCATGTGAACATCAAATGATTTTCTATCTCCACCATATACACCTGGTTTTTTAGGTGTCCAATCTCTCTCAAAAAATTCGCCAAATCCACCGTGTGCAATATCTACAGCCTGAGCCTTAATCGTTCTCCATGTTTCCTCCGCAAGTTCAAGGGCTTCTTCATCACCCGATGCCATTGCATATTCACTCAAACAATAAATACCAAAAGACTGTCCATACATAATTTTGCTCTGATCAATCGGAGTTCCATCCTTTTCTGTTATCCAAATCCATCCCTTATACTGATTATCCCAAAAATGTTTCTTTAGAAATTCAACCCCTTGCTCTGCTATTTTCAGGTATTTTCCATCACCTAAATTAGCTCGATGTGCAGATGAATAAGTATAAATCATTCGTGCTTGACAAATAAGCGTCTTCTTTGTTTCTCCTGTAGGTCTGCCTTCACGGTCAAGATATGTCAAAAAACCACCATGTTCCTCATCTACACCATGCGTTTCCCAGAAAGGGAGTAGTTCATTAAATAAATGATTTTGCATTTCTTTTAACAGTTTTTCAACACGCTCTTTTGTAACCATATTCATATATCCTTATTTTTTATTGTTCGTTATTTTGCACCAATTAAGTTTATTATATTATGAAGTTTAAATGTAAATCACTTCAATAAGAAGCAAGACAAGTCAGACTTGACCAAAAAAAATAAACATCCTTCCGCTTGAAATATTTTAATAAAAACTGATATACTTTTATTCTCAATTTAATAATGTTTTTATACGGTGTTCCCGTAGCTCAATTGGATAGAGCGCTTGGCTACGGACCAAGAGGCTGGGGGTTCAACTCCCTCCGGGAACGCCATTTTTATTTTAAATTCTATCAGTAAACTCTTGACAAAAGTGTTAAAATAGTATATAATATTTATTCTTGACAATGTAATGTAAACGTAATATCAATTTTATGGTATTATATATATAAGTAACTTAAAATGATTTGTTTGGAGTTATACTATGAATCATTCACGTATCAAATCGGAGATTCCAACCTGTTCGTTTTGTGGTAAGAAACACAATGAAGTTTCTAAACTAATCGCTGGACCTGATGTTAATATATGTGACGAGTGTGTTCGTCTTTGTGCTGATATTATAAGAGATGACCAAAACAGAAAAAGACACAGACGAACAGTAAAGGTACCTACACCTCGTGAAATTAAAGAATTTTTAGACCAGTATGTTATTGGGCAGGAGCAATCCAAACGCATTTTATCAGTGGCTGTTCATAATCACTATAAAAGAATTGCCTACGGTGGTGAAATTCAAGGTGTAGAAATACAAAAATCCAATGTTTTACTTATTGGTCCTTCTGGAAGTGGAAAAACATTACTTGCAGAGACTCTTGCCCGCATGCTTGATGTCCCATTTGCGATTGTTGATGCTACTACTTTAACTGAAGCAGGTTATGTAGGTGACGATGTAGAAAATATTATTCTAAAATTACTACAAAATGCTGAATTTGATATTGCTCGTGCTGAAACAGGCATTGTTTATATCGATGAAATTGACAAAATAGCACGAAAGAGTGATAGTCCATCAATTACACGTGATGTGTCTGGTGAAGGTGTCCAACAGGCTTTACTAAAGATTTTAGAAGGAACTATATCAAATGTTCCACCACAAGGTGGTAGAAAACACCCACAACAAGAATGCATTCAAGTTGATACGAAAAACATCCTCTTCATTTGTGGTGGTGCATTCAATGGATTAGAACGGATTATTCAAAAACGTGTCGGCAAAAATATCATTGGATTTAAAGCAGACATTAAGTCAAAGAAAGATTATAGTATCGGTGAACTGCTATCCATGGTAAAGCCTGAGGATTTAATTGCATTCGGTATGATACCTGAGTTTGTAGGTAGAGTTCCTGTAGTGGCAACTCTTCACGAACTTAATAAAAACGACTTGAAAAAGATTCTTGTCGAACCAAGAAATGCGATTACAAAACAATATGAAAAACTTTTTGAATTAGAAAATGTTAAATTACATTTTCCTGAAGAAACAATAGAAGCCATTGCTGATTATGCAATCAATAGAGAAACGGGAGCACGTGGTCTTCGCAGTATATTAGAAGAGATTATGCTTAACGTTATGTTTGAACTTCCATCGAGAAAAGATATTCGTGAATGCATCATTACTCCTGGAGTTATTACAAAGTCTGAGGAACCTCTTTTCGTATACGAAAGTGATATTCACAATAAAGAAGATATTAAAAAGAACACCGCATCAGCTTAAAGATTAGTATAATATCTCGTTTCACTGTTATATTTCACAACTATCACAAACACAAATCTGGATATAATTTATTTTATCTGCTGGGTTATTTTTATGAAATCTAAAAAACAAAAGAGTAAAAGCACCATAATCAACGCAAACAGAATATTCGAACTACCTGTCCTTCCTGTCCATGATATTGTCCTCTTCCCAAAAACAACAACACCATTACTGGTTTCAAGAGAGACCTCCGTTTGTGCAATAGAGGAGTCTATTCGTTCTTCTGAATTAATATTTATCGTCTTATCCAAAGAAAAAGCAGATGACACAAAAGAAAAAGAAGCCTACCACAACACAGGAGTTATTGCACAAATCCAGCAAACGCTTGCACTTCCTAATGGGATTCTAAAAATTTTTGTTGAAACACTTTCAAGAGGACACATAAAAGAATGGAAACAATTCGAACCCTTCATATCAGCAAAAATTGAACAAATCTCATTAGAATTTCCACAACAAAATCTTAATCGTAATAAAGAATTACGAGCTCTTCGTTCTCTTATATTAAAAGAATTTAAAACATATATTACAGAAAACACAAAAATACCTATCGAAGTACTAAATACCCTTAGAGAATGTGAGTCATATGAAGACTTTTCCAACATTATCTGTACTCATTTACATATTCATACTTTAGAAAGACAAAATTTGTTGGAAACACTTTCATTGACCTCTCTTCTCAAAAAAATAGCAAAATACTTAATCCGAGAGAATCGACTATCACAAGAAGAAAAATTGCTATCCACAAGTATAAAGGAATACACCGATGACGGCTCGGAACCATGGCTCACAGATAATCAAACCGAATCAGGTATTGATTTACAAGGGCTTTCTGATTATTTCTCAGACACTGAAGAATTAAAACAACTTATAAATAAAACAAATCTTCCTCCCCATGTTTTAGAAAAAGCCAACTCTGAATTGAAACGATTAGAAAAACTACAAACATTTAGCCCTGAATCATCAACTATTCGAGAATATATAGAATGGTTATGCAGTCTTCCATGGGATAAACGAACAAAAGACCAAATGGACCTTAACCGTGCCAAAAAAATTTTGGATAAAAATCACTTTGGATTAGACAAAGTTAAAGACCGCATACTTGATTTTCTCGCTGTTCGAATATTAAGTGGAAACCTAACTAAAGGTCCTATTCTATGCTTTGTGGGACCTCCTGGTGTTGGGAAAACCTCCCTCGGCAATTCAATTGCATCAGCATTAGACCGCAAATTTATTCGTATGTCATTAGGAGGTATTCGTGACGAAGCAGAAATTCGAGGACATATGCGCACATACGTAGCATCTATGCCAGGCAGAATAATTCAGAATATAAAAAAGGCAAATGTAATAAACCCTGTTTTTGTATTAGATGAAGTTGATAAAATTGGGAACGATTTTCGTGGTGACCCTGCTTCCGCATTACTTGAAGTCTTAGACCCTGAACAAAACAAATATTTCATGGACCATTACCTCGATGTTGAGTTTGACTTATCAGAAATCTTTTTCATTGCCACTGCAAATTACGAATATGATATTCTTCCTCCTCTTTATGACCGTATGGAAATTATTAAAATTCCAGGCTATACTCCTAATGAAAAGTTTGAAATTGCCATAAAATATTTAATCCCGAAACAAATAAAAATAGCAGGATTACATAAAAAGGACCTTGTTTTTAAACCTGATACTATTCGCTATTTAATATCTAAATATACAGAAGAATCTGGGGTTCGTGAATTAGAACGTCAGATATCAGGAATCATAAGAAAAGTGGCTCGCTGGATTGTAACAAATGTAAAAAAGCCACCAATTATCCTCACACAAGAAGAAGTAGAAAACATTTTAGGACCACCTATATATTCACGTTCTCAAACAATAAAAAATCTAAGCAGTGGCGTTGCAGTAGGATTGGCTTGGACTCCATACGGTGGAATAGTTCAAATTATAGAGACAAGCATCATGAAAGGGAAGGGTAGCCTTCTTTGCACAGGTCAATTAGGTTCGGTTATGACAGAATCAGCACAAACTGCCTTAACATATATTCGTGCCAATGCCTCGCATTTTAAACTCTCCCCTGATTTTTATAAGCAATTAGATATTCATGTGCACGCACCTGAGGCTTCTATCCCAAAAGACGGTCCATCTGCTGGCATTACTATAGCAGTATCTATTTTGTCATCACTCTTAAAGCAATCCATAAAAGAAGGGGTAGCTATGACAGGTGAAATTACTCTTACAGGCAGAATATTGCCTGTAGGCGGAATCCGTGAAAAATTGCTTGCGGCGCACACCTTAGGTATTCGTGAAGTTATCCTTCCAAAAGAAAATGAAAAAGACATTAGAGAACTACCGAATGAAATCAAAAAAAGCCTAAAATTCATTTTCGTCGAGAACATGAAACAGGTGTTCGAGGTAGTCTTCCCGAAACAACTTGCATAACTATCTAACTAAGTTAAAAACCCATATTCCCTTTTATGTAAAACTATATAAAAATTGCTATAATTTATTTAATTTCTTTTTATTCCTTTGTTAATCATATTTATATTGGAGGTGTTTTTTATGTCTGAAGGCATATATAACCACATTAAGATAGAAAAAAAGTGGCAAAAATACTGGCTTGACAATAAAACATTTAAATCTGTTATTGATTATTCTAAACCTAAATACTATGTTTTAGACATGTTTCCTTATCCCAGTGGAGATGGGCTCCATGTAGGACATCCTGAAGGATACACTGCTACTGATATAGTGGCACGATATAAAAGAATGAAAGGGTTTAATGTATTACATCCGATGGGTTGGGATGCATTTGGTTTGCCTGCTGAAAGACATGCTGTGCGAACAGGAGAACATCCAGCAGTTGTAACAAAAAAGAATTGCGACACATTCCGTAGACAAATTCAGGCACTTGGCCTTTCTTATGATTGGGACCGTGAAATTAACACCACTGACCCCTCTTATTATAAATGGACACAATGGATATTCACTGTCTTATTTGAACGGGGACTTGCCTATGAAACCGAAGCCCCTGTGAACTGGTGCCCTGCTTTGGGAACTGTTTTAGCAAATGAAGAGGTTAAAGATGGCAAATACGTTGAAACAGGAGACCCCGTCGAAAAAAAACTGATGAGACAATGGATGCTAAAAATTACCGCTTATGCTGAGAGATTATTAGAAGACCTTAATGAATTAGACTGGCCACCTGGAATAATAGCCATGCAGAGAGAATGGATCGGGAAAAGTGAAGGAGCAGACGTAGACTTTGGTATCGATGGAACCAATATGAAATTTACAGTATTTACTACACGTCCTGATACCCTTTTTGGTGCTACCTATTGCGTACTGGCTCCAGAACATCCCTTCGTATTAGAAATAACAAAGCCCGAATATATGGCAGAAGTAAAAAAATATGTAGAACAATCTACAAAGAAAAGTGCCCAAGAACGGATGAAAGATGAGAAAGAAAAAACAGGTGTTTTTACGGGTGCCTATGCTATAAACCCAGTAAATAATGAAAAGATACCTATTTGGATTGCTGATTATGTATTAGCAGAATACGGTTACGGTGCAATTATGGCTGTACCTGCTCACGATACCCGTGACTACGAATTTGCAAGAAAATATAACCTTCCTATCATTGAGGTCGTTTCTGGCGGTGATATTTCAAAAGAAGCATACACAGGCGATGGAATTCTTGTCAATTCACCATTAATCAATGGGCTTACAGTCCCAGAAGCAAAGAAAAAAATCACAAAATGGTTAGAAGAAAAGGGTTTAGGTAAAGCAACAGTAAACTACAAACTTCGTGACTGGCTCTTTTCAAGACAAAGATATTGGGGAGAACCTTTCCCGATTATTCGACTTGCTGATGGAACAGTTAAAGTAGTTCCTCTTAAAGATTTACCTGTCCTCCTCCCTGAATTAGATAATTACAAACCAACAGAAACAGGAGAACCACCTCTTGCACGTGCCAAAGATTGGGTTCAAACTATTGACCCCGAAACAGGTCAACCTGCTACACGTGAAACAAACACCATGCCACAGTGGGCAGGTTCATGCTGGTATTTCCTCAGATTCGTTGACCCTCAAAATGATAAGGAAGCATGGTCAAAAGAAGCAGAACAATATTGGATGCCTGTTGACCTATATATTGGTGGTGCAGAACACGCAGTGTTGCACCTACTTTATTCACGTTTCTGGCATAAAGTACTCTACGATGCAGGTTATGTTTCTACTAAAGAGCCCTTTAAAAAACTCTTTAATCAAGGGATGATTCTTGCCTATTCATATCAGGATAAAAATGGAAAATACTACTATCCTCATCAGGTCGAACAAAGAGACGGTCAATGGTATGTTAAAGGCACAGATATACCTGTGGAAACAAAAATCGAGAAAATGAGCAAGTCCCGCTACAATGTGGTAAATCCAGATGAAGTTATTGAAAAATACGGTGCGGATGCTATGCGAATGTATGAAATGTTTATGGGACCTTTAGATAGAGACAAACCATGGACAGATGAAGGAATTCAAGGTGTTTATAGGTTTCTACGAAGAATTTGGACACTTTTCGTCGATGATAACGGGAATATTTCCACACGATTTGTTTCTTCTGGCGGTGACCCTACTATCGAAAAAGAACTGCACAAAACAATCAAGGCTGTATCTGAAGACATTGAAAACCTCCAATTCAACACCGCTATCGCTAAAATGATGGAATTTGCAAATTCCGCAAACAAAACAGAGAAAATTGATAAACATATTGGTGAAAAATTTATACTTATTCTCTCACCATTTGCCCCTCATATCGCTGAGGAAATATGGCAAAAGTTAGGACATAATCAGACATTAGCATACGAACCCTGGCCCGAATATGACGAAAACCTTATCAAAGAAGATACTATAGAAATACCCATTCAGGTAAATGGAAAATTAAGAGGGAAAATTACAATATCTGTAAATTCGAGCGACAAAGAAATTCTGGAACAAGCCCGTAAAGAGGAAAAGATATTGCCTCATTTAACAGGCAAACAAATAGTTAAAGAGATATATGTTCCAGGAAAATTAATAAATTTTGTGGTTAAAGGATAGCTCAAAGGACATTTTGACGTGCTCACTTCCTTTACAAAAAAACTAACTATTATCATAATCCCTTTTATTATATTTACTCTATCTTCCTTTTTATCATACGGAGAAAAAATTTCTTATTCAGATGTTTATAACGTGAAAGAATTAGGTGCAAAAGGTGATGGGATTACTGACGATACAGAGGCCATTCAAAATGCTCTAAATGTGGCTGGTGAAAAAAATGGAGGAATAGTGTTCTTACCTGTTGGTTCATATCTCATTAAAGGGAATTTGATTATACCTGAAAATGTAACCCTTGAAGGGATATGGCGTGCTCCTTTCCGTGGAGAACCAACAAAAGCAGGTAGCGTTTTACTTGCTGTTGCTGGTAAAGGAGAAGCCGATGGAACACCTTTTATTCGGGTTAATACAAGTTCTATATTGAAAGGTTTTGCGGTTTTTTATCCCGAACAAACAAAAACAGACCCACCTATCCCCTACCCATGGACAATACAATGTAATGGCTCTGCCGATGATGTTTCTCTATTAGATTTAACACTTATCAATCCATATAAAGCCATTGATTTCGGAACATTTCCAGCAGGTAGACATAAAATAAAAAATATACATGCATATCCCCTATACCGTGGCCTTTACATCAATCAATGTTATGATGTAGGTAGAATCGAAGATATTCATTTTTGGCCATTCTGGGATTTAAATCCAAATAGCCCTCTCTGGAAATTTACTCAAAGAGAAGGAATTGCCTTTATTATAGGCAAAACCGATGGAGAAATGGGCTATAACCTTTTTAGTATCTTTTACTCAATTGGTATGCAATTCATTGCTGGACCTATATACGATGAAAATAGAAATATAACAAAATATTTACCTGGAAGTGGGACATATACCCATTGTTATATGGATATTACTCCATGTGCTATAAAAGTAGAGAATGCAATGGAAAATGCAGGCATAACCTTTCTAAACTCATCTTTTATGGCAAAGGTTGTAGTAAGTCCCTCTAATCGAGGTCCCGTTAAATTTGTTGGCTGTGGTTTCTGGGGTACAAAAGACTTAGATTATCAAGTTCTCACCGAAGGACACGGAAGTGTTACCTTTGATGCCTGTCATTTCAGTGGTTGGGACCGTATCTCTAAAGGATTTCCATGTATCAGCGCTAATAATCGCTATCTAATCATATCTAATTGCGAATTTATTGGAACCTCTATTGAAAAACCTATTATTCAATTAGGACCCAGAATCCGTTCAGGAATTATTAATTCTAATATAAGTCATGGTAATTTTGAAATCACAAATAACACATTAAAATCTGCCAACATTATCATTAGAGACAATGTAGGAACACCGAAAACTAATTTTGTATTAGATTGGACATTGTTAGGTCCTTTCCCAAACCCACCGATAGATACATCAACCAATCCCGAAATTTCTCGTGAAGGCTTCAATAAAGACTATTTAGAAGTTTTAGGTGGAGAAGAAAAAGCAGAAATACCAATAAATACAGATATAAATAAACTTAAAAAAATATATAACGATATTAAAATTGTTCCTTTCAATTCATCAAAAAATAAATCTACGAAGGTTAAACTTCATGAAATATTTGGTTTAGAACCAGGTATTGTTTATGCTTTCACGTATATTTATTCAAAAGAAAAACAAAATGCACTGTTTGAATTAGGTATGAATGATGGTGGAAAAGTGTTTTTGAATGGAAAAGAGGTCTATTCACGATTCACTAAAGAAGGTATGACGTGTGAATCTGGAACAGATTCTTTTACATCGGATTTAATGAATGGTTATAATACCCTTCTTTTGAAAATTGAAAATTTAGGTGGAAAGTGGGAATTTATATTAGAAATTTACCCAGACATAGAAGAAACAATACAAATAACAACACAAAAATATATAAACAATTAATCATAAATACATAATACTATGCTTTTTAATTCTGTTCATTTTGCGATATTCTTTCCTATTGTAGTTACCCTCTACTTTCTATTACCTCATAAATTCCGTTGGATTTTATTGCTTATCGCAAGTTACTACTTTTACATGGCCTGGATACCCATTTATGTCTTATTATTGTTTGCCTCAACTATTGTGGATTATATTAGTGGGCTATTATTGGGAAAAACCGAAACTGAATATAAACGAAAATTAATCCTTTTATGTAGTCTTATTGTAAATTTGGGAATACTTTTTACATTCAAGTACTATAATTTCTTTATGGACAGCATCGAAAAATTGTCCATTTCTCTAAATATCCCTATAAATATGCATTACTCTTCCCTTCTGCTACCGATTGGTATCTCTTTTTATACATTCCAGACTTTAGCATATACAATTGATGTCTATAAACGTAAAATAAAACCTGAAAAACATTTTGGTATTTTTGCCCTCTATGTTACTTTTTTTCCTCAGTTAGTGGCTGGTCCGATTGAAAGAGCGGATACATTAATCCCACAACTTAAACAATCTCACGATTTTAATATAAAACGTGTAAGTGATGGCTTAAAATTGATGGCATGGGGACTTTTCAAAAAAGTTGTAGTGGCAGACAGATTAGGTATGATGTCCGCTTATGTCTTTGCTAATCCACAATCGCATCAAGGACCAGGACTCCTTTTTGCAATGATTTTTTCCAGTTGGCAAATATATTGTGATTTTTCTGGTTACTCTGACATTGCAGTAGGGTCAGCAAAAATATTGGGAATTAATCTCATACAAAATTTCGAGCGACCTTATTTTTCTCGTTCTTTCCCTGAACTATGGAGGAGATGGCATATTTCCCTAATGAACTGGTTTAGAGATTATGTCTTTTACCCTTTGGGAGGTAGTCGATATGGCACTCTTAATACATGTAGAAATTTAATCATTGTTTTTACTCTAAGTGGTTTATGGCATGGAGCAAATTGGACTTACATCTTCTGGGGATTTTTAATGGGTGTGTGCCTTGTCTTATCCCTTTTGACCCGTGATATACGGAAAATCATTATTGAAAAAATTGGTTTGACCCACTTCCCTAAAATACATCAAGGAATACAAATGTTAATGACCTACTCTATTTTTTTGTTCTTTGGAGTTCCGTTCCGTGCGGAAAAAATAGGTGATGTATTTTATATCTGGTCGCACCTCCTAACAGGTTGGACTAATCCTACCCGTGGATTGGATTTTGATGATTTTGTCGTTAGTTTAGGTATGCCTACGGAACAAGAATTTAATACCGCAATAGTATCATTGCTATTTTTAATAGTAGTTGAAGCATTTCAATCTTATGGTATTTCATTGCGAGAAAAACTCGAACAACGGAATATGGTATTGCGATGGACGTGCTATTATATCTTCCTTTTTCTAATTGCATTTTATGGTGTTTGGAATAGTTCACCCTTTATATATTTTCAATTCTAAGGGACATTTATGAGACATGCTTTGTTCAAAGAAATACTACCAATTATCCTCCTAATTCCCTTTTTCATTTTCTTTATTTCCGTAAATGTTCTAATTGACCCTGCAGGACTGTTGAGAAAAAGTCAGGAAAAACAAATTGCCCAATGGCTTAATGAGGGTTATGGTGTTATAAATGCTATTAACGTAGATTATCGTAAAATTATTAAAGAACGAATTTTATTAATGCAGGGAAAACCAGACATTATTATAATGGGGTCGAGTCGTGCAATGATTATTGATTCTTCTTTCTTCCCAAACAAACATATTTTAAATTGTAGTCTTCCTTCCGCAAATTTAGAAGATATTATTGCAAATTATCAGGTACTTTACGAAGCTAAACAACTTCCTGAAAAACTTATTTTATGCCCTGACCTTCATTATTTTAATGCGTATGCGAAAAGTAACTTTCATCTATTTCAAGAGTTTGACAATGCTATGGAACGTATGGAAATAGTCCAAAATACTACGTTAAAAGACCTTATTGTTAAATGGATAGACCCACGGTATTTTCAGATACTTTCTCCAGGTTATTTTCAAGAATCTATTCGATTTCTTCCTGCATGGGTAGTAGGTAAAATTCCTCGTCCTAAGCCTATTGAACATTATGAAACAGAAGAAAAGGTTATTCGACCAGATGGTAGCATTATTTATGAATCCTCACGCCGTCAAAGGACACAACAGGAAATTGAATTAAAAGCGGAACGTTATGCCTTTAAACATCCCGAAGGTTTAATCAATTACAGGATATTAGACCCAACTCGAAAACAAATTTTTGAAAATTTCTTGAAAATCGTAAAAAAAGATGGCGTTGAAATAGAAGTAATTTTTATCCCTATTCATCCACGTTCGTATGAGATTCTTTCTCAAAATAAAATATATAAAATCATCATTGATGTAGAAAAATATATGAGGAAAGTTTTTAGTTCATTTGATATACCTGTTTACGGTAGTTTCGATGCGACAAAATGTGGATGTAATTCTACAGATTTTTATGATGCAGTCCATGCCAAACCTGAAGCAATTAAACGAATACTATCCCTTTATCAATAATAAACCTCTTATAAAAACTCATTAGTTAAATTCATGCCTAAAAAGGAAACTATTTTAAGGTTTCACTTAAAATGTTTAGCAATTCTTCATGAATATAACCATTCGTTGCAATAATTCCATTATTTTTTGAAAATAAATGAACAGGCGTTCCATCTATTTGTGTAATTTTTCCATGTGCTTCTTCCAAAATCAATTTGCCAGCTAAAAAATCCCACGGTTGCAATGAAGCATGAACATAAGCATCTGCAATTCCCATAGCGACCTGTATTAACGCTAATATTGCAGAGCCAATACAACGAACCTGTCCAAAGTAAAGCAATGGATTTATGAAAAAAGGGAGTCTTTCTTTTCTTGACGATTTTCTACCAAAATCCAATTGGACACATGCCTCATTTAAATCTTTCTTGGTAGAAACCTCTATCCTTTGTCCATTACGCCATGCTCCTTTCCCCTTTTCAGCAATAAATACATCTCCTGTAATAGGTACTAAAACACCAGAACAAACCAATTCACCCTTATTTGCAAATGCAATCGCTACTGCAAATGCTGGGAAATAACTCCTTACAAAATTTGCAGTTCCATCTATAGGGTCAATAATCCAAACACGCTCTTTACAATTTTCACTATATTGTGAGAAACCAGCCTCTTCACCGATAACAAGGTCTTCAGGAAAAATCTTCTTTATTTTTTTCACAAAAGAGCTCTGAACAAAGAGGTCTACTTCTGTCAAAAAGTCTGTTGCATCTCTTTTCGTTGAGATAGTTAATTCCTCTTTCCTTTTATAACTATCAACAATATAAGGCGCTATTTCAACAAAAAACTCTTTTATAATTTCTACTTCTGTTTTCTTCATAAACCACCCTTGTTGCCTTAATTATACATAAAAAATGGTTTTACTATTATTATAGATAAAAGTACCTCCCTAATCAGATATATATCCTTCGGGATTTTTTGTGAGTATAGTCCAGGAGGCTTTATCAACCCATTCATATAGTTTTTCTATTGTTAAACTTAATGTATACCATACAGGAACAAATTCTAATGTGATTTGTCCATGAAGATTATAACGGAATTGTGAATAACTCCATATACTTAAACCTAAAACTTTATGAAATAGAATACCCGAGAAATATTCCACAATAAAAATTATCAACATGTAAACAAATGCCCTAAAGGGGAAAGGAATACCTTTTGCTCTCATAGGATTCCTAAGCCATGGAGTTAAAATTCCTATCAAACCGTAATCAAATATCATCCATAGGGATGTATGCCCTCTTAAATTCACATTATTATTAAAAATCAAACCATCAATACTCGACATAAATACTTCTAAAACTAAACCAAATAATGCAAAAATTATAAAACGAACAAGCATTCTTTTGTAATAATTCACCATTGTACTACCTTATTATATATCGTGTAATTTGTATTGGATTAAAAAGTTTCTGTGACAGATTTCTACAACATTTTTATAATCAACAATTGATTATTGTAGATTATTTGGTGCTTGTAGACTTCATTAATCACAAGAATGTTTCATTTTCTTCGTGCTATAGGTAAGTCGAAGCCAAAAATACTTCCTTTGCCGAGCTGACTTCTTACAAACACCCTTCCCCCATGGCTCTCGATAACCTGACGAACGATATATAAGCCTAAACCAGAACCCGTAGTATCAACTCCTTCAATTTTCTGTTGTTTTAACCTAACAAACTCTTTAAATAGTTTTGGTATATCTTCTTGTGATATACCAATCCCATTATCCTCAACTTCAACTCTCACATAAGAGGAATGAGTAAATACTCGAACAATTATTTTGCCATTCTGTGGAGTGTATTTGATAGCATTTGTTAAAAAATTAAGAATAGCCTCACGTATTAGCCGTTGAATACCTAATATATATATCTTTTTTTCAGGCAAATCCACTTTTATTGTATGTTTCTTACTTGCTATTAAATCTTGATTTTCTTCAAGAATTTTTTCAATGAGGCTATTTAACTCAAATTCTTTTGCTTCTCTTAATAAGTCAGCATTTTCCATTACAGAAAGATTTTCTAAGTCATGTAGAAAGGATACCAATTCATCAATTCGTGTTAGTGAGCGTTGAACCCAAGATTGTTGCGTTTCATTTAGTTCTCCTCCATAACCATAAAGTAAATTCTGCAAATGCATGGCTATTGCAGAAATGGGAGCCCTTAAATTATGTAAGGCTATTTGCAAAAATCCTTTTCTCTGATCACATAACCTTTCCAAATCTTTGTTAATTCTTACAATTTGTCTTTGCCCTTCTCTCAGGAAATACATCAAATGAGTTGTAAGTGATGCGGTCAAAAAGAATAACAACCCTTGAACAACAGCCACCGTTATGATATATGTCCCCGTAGGTGGAACATTTGATGGAACTGCTCCTATTGGGTAAATAGGGGGAATCCATTGTTGCCAACTAACAATTGCTAATGCTAAAAAAAGTAAATACCCATAAGCTGTATAAACAAACGCAATTAAAGGGCTAAACAAAATACTGGTTATGATTACATGAAAAATAAAAAATGTCTGAAAAGGAGAATATACACCCCCAATTAACCATATAGCAATTGTTAGAAATAAAAAATCAGTGGCTATTGATAAATGTAAAATAACAACAAGCAAAAGATGATATTTTTTTGATTTTTCCTTTTTCTTTCTTGCTGGAAATGCAATTGCAAAGTTTACTGTATTCACAAGAAATAGAAGAATCGCTAACAGAATTAAAGCCTTGTGATTTAACTCATAAATTTTTAACACATATTTCGCAAAAAGTGAACCTACAACAATTAAAAAGGAAACAAGAAATCGAACAATCGTAAAGTCATATAATTGGTCTTCTAATCGAAGGCTATGTAAAAAAACAGGGAACGAACCTTCTTCATCACGAAGAAAAAAACGAATTAGTTTAGATAATATCGATTGAGAATATTTCCCAGTCGAATTTGTCATTTATTTCCTTCAGAATATGAATTCATATAATAGTTATTATATAAAAAAACGGAGCAAAGCTCCGTTTTTAATATTAGTCAGAAAGGGGCTATTTATTATGCTACACCCAGTTTTGCTTTTAATGTCGAAATCAGAACCTTCGGGTCAACAGGCTTCTGGAAAATCCCAGCCAGTCCTAACTCGCGGGCATCTATGTTGTATCGAACCGCATCACCTGCGGAACTCAACATATACATCGGTCCGGGATATTTATCTTCTTTAAGTTTTGTTGCAACTTGACTTCCTGAATCTACATTTTCCATCATCAAGTCGATGATAACCGCATCTGGTTGTATCCTTTGAACTGCCTTTAAACCTTCTTCTCCGTTAGCCGCCTCTCCGACAACAAATCCGGCGGATTCTAACATAACTCTTAATGCAGAACGAATATCAGGGTCATCATCAATAATAAGAATAACTTTCTTTTGTTCCATGTTCCCTTCTCCTTTGTTGATTTAATATTTTATTTAGATATTGCCATGCTAATTCAAGATTATCGTTTGCTTCTTCAGTAATCCCTTCACCTATCGTAAAATCATAACCTCTAATACCTAACATCCATGTTTCTGGTGCAGAACCAAAATATTCATCACAAATAGCGACTACTGATTCTGCATTCAGAGAATGTGTTGTAAAGGTTATATCTTTAGAAGGGAATACTCTCTTTATGTAAAAAGGCTCTTCACCTTCTTTCGTTGCATCTACAAATATTACTTTATCATAGTTTGCCAGTTCAGCAGCCAATTCGACATTTAACTGGTAATCTGCATCGGTATCAATATTGACTTGGGTCATCTGTTGAATACGTTGGACAAATAAGTGTCCTAACACATCATCATGACGCCCAGGATTCCCATATCCGAAGATAAGTATTTTATCATCCTCTGATACGTTCATGAACAACCTCACCTTCATGGTTCATTATTTGCACATGCAATGGCATCTGTCCTAACGCATGGGTTGCACAACTTAAACATGGGTCATAAGCACGAATACCTACTTCAATAGTATTCAACAACCCTTCCGTTATTTCAGACTTCCCTTGCAAATAATCCTTTGCAAGAACATTTACAACCTGATTCATAGGTTCATTATTATTGGTCGTAGATACAATTAGATTTGCAAGAACAATCTGGTCATTGTCATTAATTTCGTAATGATGGAATAATGTTCCACGTGGAGCTTCTATCAATGCAACACCGCGTTTCTGTTTCGTTCCCTGAGTAATTAGATTTGTCCCCTGCAAATCAGGGTCGTTTAACAAATCTTTTATTTTCTCAGCAGAGTGTAACATTTCAATTAATCTCGCCCAGTGATATGCCATAGAAGCATTTATAGGCTTTCCACCTGTCAATGACATTAACTCCTGTCGTTCTTTCTCTGCTAATGGCGTATCAATAAAATCACAGTTGTTAATTCTTGCTAATGGCCCTACACGATACCATCCCTTTTCTTTTCCCAAAGAACGAATAAACGGGAACTTCATATAACTCCACGGACGAACTTCTTCAGCAATATAATCAAGATAATTTTCGGGCTTAACCATATCAAAGATTATTTTTCCATCTGCTGTTTTAGCCCTTAATAAACCATCATACAGGTCAAGACAGCCATCTTTACGAACTATACTTAAATGATTGGAATCAAAATACCCAAA
>Ga0209409_1001327_pt1 | contig 21569 bp, 18 predicted proteins | sample AD_JPNMR1_MetaG_FD_184424 | JGI IMG/M metagenome (GOLD analysis project Ga0209409, IMG submission 184424) | Active sludge microbial communities of municipal wastewater-treating anaerobic digesters from Japan - AD_JPNMR1_MetaG (SPAdes) (version 2) | ecosystem: Engineered > Bioreactor > Anaerobic...
ATTTACAAATCTTGATGGATTATTTTTCTTGTCAGAAGGTCTTGTTCCTAAATCTCCCCAATAAGGTTTTTCTCTTTCAACTAACGCATTCCTAAAAACAAAACAATTTGTAATTGAATACACAAATAAATTTTCCGTTTCTTCTACTAAATTAACATCTCCTGTTTTTGGTAAAGATTGATTTCTTTTTATATCTATCTCATTCCTAAAATTCTCCTTTCCAAAAATCTCATCCATCAAACATCTTACAATCCAGTTACCATTATAATCGCATCTTACAAAAATACTTCCTTTTTCATTAAGCCATTCTTTTGCTAAACGCAATCTATTTTCCAGCAATGTTGCCCAGTTGGCGTCTTTATAATTTGTGCGGTAAAGAAACTGGTCGGAAGAATCCAGGTTAAACGGTGGGTCAATATAAATTGTCTGCACTTTCTCCTTGAATTTTGGCAGAATGGTATTCAATGCTTGATAGTTTTCGCTCTTTATCAGCCATCCGTCCAACGATTTATCTAAATCATCAAATAAACCTAAAATCTCAAGTTCTAAATCCTTGAAGTATTTTGTATCAATGGGTAAATGTTTGTATTTATCGGATAAGTGTTTGCCGGTTATGTCTGTCTCAAAAATATCTGTTGTTTTAAAGTTTTCATCTACTATGCCCAACTCTTGCCATTCCTTGATTTGTTTAGTGATATTCTCATGTTTTAAAATTTTCTCAATTAACTTCTCGTTTTTAATTCTATCTAAGGTAATCACATAATTTGAGTTTTTAACAAACTTCGGCTTGTTCCATATTTTTACTAGTTCATCTTCAAACTGTGAGATGAAGTCAATAATTTTGAAGGCAATATCTTTCAGGATTTGAAGTTGATTGACCCTATCTGCACTCCATTCTTTTGCTCCATCCCAGAAATATTGATAACTCCAGAGCTTAAATTGTTCCTGCAAAAATGCTTTTGCATTTTTGTTGATGAAGAAATCTACTTCGCTTTGTTTTTCAAACACTCTGAAAGCGCGTTCCAGTTGTTCTTCGGTAATAGCAATGCCTTTTCTTTTTATGGCTTTTAATATCTCGTCTTGCTTTGTCTTTGTGCCTTTTTCGGAGTACTGGACGGCAAAAACAATCGTATCATCTTCTTTGACTTTCTCTAATTCAAAAATAAGCGAGCGCTTTTCGTTAGCTTTTTTGTTTTCTATTTTAGAGGCATCAAAGTAGAATTTGAAGCCATCAAACTCAACTGGTAAGCTTCTGAAAATCCGATCGGTCTTAACATAGTAAAGCATCTGCGTTTTCCAAAAAAGTATGACATCCTTTTCATCGGTATAAACTTTTTCATAGATATTATTATGAAAAGGCGTTGAATTGAAATAAATTGAGCCGCTTTCGGTAAAGTATCGGCTGAAAAATGAATAGAGTTTGTCAAAAAGTTCGTCCCTGAATGAAGAATATTTTTCTAATGCCTTTTCTACATCGGCTTTCAGTAATTGTTCAATCTTGCGGTAGTAATTTGATTTGATCTTCATCAAGTTCACAAAACCACCAGTACCTTCAATCTTTGCGCCAATAAATACATCCTGCAGTGCCTTATAAAATTTTTCTTCTTTGGTCATATTTACCACCTCGTTATTGTTTTTATTATAAATCTTTTTGTCTTTAAGTCCATAAAAAAGCCACTTATCAAAAGAAACAATTTTGCTATGATTTTGCTTGATGAAGGTTGGGTTTCTAATTATTTTTTCTCTTTTTTTAAGACAGCAATATCATAATAATTGACGGTCTTATTTACATAAAGGATTGGGGTTCAACTTTCGCGTGTCACGGCTTTTATCTGATTTAACAAATTAAAATCATCCTTTTATTTCCAGAGAAGGTTATCTGCCTCGCTTTGATATTCAAAGGTCGTTGGTGAAATATAGATGTTGTGCTCTGGATATCCAATCTTCCTTCACACCTGAAAACCTATTGCCTGGGTTTTTCTATCACGCAGAAAATGATTGATTATTGTTTTGATGACTCAAGTTTTTGAATGAGTTTTGGAATTACTTCAAAGATGTCGCCGACTATTCCCAGGTTTGCTACTTTGAAAATAGGAGCATCAGGGTCTTTGTTGATCGCAATAATGTAGTCAGATGTTGACATTCCAGCGAGATGCTGAATTGCTCCTGAAATTCCGCAGGCAATATAAATTTTTGGTTTGACTGTTTTTCCTGTCTGTCCGACCTGATGGGGGTATGGAATCCAGCCAGAATCAACAGCAGCACGAGAAGCACCAACTGCTCCACCAATCAGTGAGGCAAATTTTCTTATCATTTCAAAATTCTTGCCATCTCCAAGACCTCTACCTCCTGAAATGATAATTTCTGCTTCCTGAAGGTCAATCGTCTGCTCGACTGCCTCTTTTGAAATAAGGTCAACCCGGCATACTGCATTGAATGAAGCAAAATCTTCTTTAATGATTGTTCCTTCTCTGTTGCCAATCACCTTTGCTTCTTCAACTGCCTTTGGCCTTATTGTTGCCATCTGAGGTCTGTGGCTTTCGCAGATGATTTTTGCCATCAGATTTCCACCATAGGTTGGTCGTATCTGCTGGAGGAGTTTTGTTTCAGGGTCTATTGCAAGGTCTGTGCAATCAGCAGTAAGCCCTGTTTTTATTCTTGCTGCTGTTTGTGGAATAAAACTTCTTCCAATCATTGTGGCAGAAGCAAGAACGATGTTTGGCTTATATTTTTTTATCAATTCTGTCATCAAACACACATAAATATCCTGCCTGAATTCATCAAGATTTCCTTCTTCAACAAGATACGCCTTATCAGCGCCACGATTGAAAAGTTCCTGCGCCATCTCTTTGCCATTTGAAGTGAATATGACGCCACACACTTCTTCTTTTAATGTTTCTGCAAGTTTCAGTGAAATACCCAGCAGTTCATACGCAACATGAGAGAGTTTTCCGTTTTTCTGTTCAGCAAAAAACCATATTCCTTTATACTGACTTAAATCAATATCTGCTTTTTTCTTTTCTTCACCAATAATTTCAATGGCTCCAACCGGGCATTCCTTTACACACAACCTGCAGAGAGTACATTTTTCAGTAATAAATGCCTTGCCATCGCTGTCAATTTCAATTGCTCCAACAGGACACACATCAACACAAATTTTACAACCAGTACACTTTTCTTTGTTAACTTTGATTTCCATTATGCTGCTCCCAGTTTTTTCAGTTCCTGATAAATGGCTTCTGCGAGTTCATCTGGCTCACCTGAAATGACTTTTCCTTCTTTTTTTATTTCAGGCCTCCATATCTCAACGACCTTTGTCGGAGAACCATCCTGACCATATTGGGTGTCATTGCCGCCAATATCATTTTTTGTCAGGACAGGAATCGCGGTTTTTTTTGCCTTCAACATTCCTTTCAAAGAGGGTAATCTGGGTTCATTGATTTCTTTTACCACTGTAATGACAACAGGTAGTGGAGATTTTAATGATTCATAATGGTCTTCAAGCAACCGAACACACTCCAGTTGATTATCAGCAATATTCACGATTTTACTGACATATGTAATAATGGGAATTTCCAGGTGTTCAGCAAGTTCTGGGCCAACCTGTCCTGTGCTTCCGTCCATTGCTTCTCTTCCGCATAAAATGATTGAAAAATCACCGATTTTTTTGATTGCCTGGCTCAAAGTATAAGATGTGGCAAGGGTGTCGCTTCCTGCAAATGCCCTGTCGCTCAACAAATATGCTTCATCAATGCCCAGTGATATTGCTTCTTTTAGTACTGCCTCTGCCTGTGGAGGTCCCATTGATATTGCCACAGTCGTACCACCGAACCGCTCTTTCAATCTCAATGTCTCTTCAACAGCGTAGTAATCATAAGGATTCATAATACTGGGCACGCCTTCCCGCACAATTCTTTTTGTTTCAGGGTCAACCTTTACATCCATTGTGTCAGGAACCTGTTTGATGCACACGATGTATTTCATGTTTCCTCCGGATTAAAGTTTATTGATGAGCACCAGGATACCGGATACAATCAGAATAACTCCGGCAATAGAGTGAATCACGTTGACTGGAACAACCTTTTGCAGGTAGTTTCCCAGCATACAGGCAATGAATGTGCTTAACACGAATGCAATCATTGCTCCAAGAAAAACAGGAACAATTGAGGTACTTTTGGTACTCAAGGAAAAACAGACCAGTTGAGTTTTGTCTCCGATTTCAGCAAGGAAAATTGTTGAAAAAGCAATCCAGAATATTTGCCAGTTCATTTTATTGTCTCCTCAACTTTCGAAAGAAATTGTTTTTTGATTTCTTCCAGGGATTTTTCATCTTTGCCTTCAACGCGAAGAACAATGGCTGGCTGCGTATTTGAAACCCTTGCAAGAGCCCAGCCATCAGGGAAATAGACCTTTACTCCATCAATCTCTGAAACATTGTATTTCTGCTTATAAAAATTTTTCAGTTCTTCAACGATGGCATACTTTTTTTCTTCTCCAACTTCAATTCGTATTTCAGGACTTGAATAATATCTTTTCTTGTTTTCAAGAAGTTGCTCTGGCTTTTTTCCTGTTTGGTCCATAATTCTTAGCAGCCGCAAGCAGGCATAAAAGGCGTCGTCAAATCCAAAATACTGGTCAGCAAAATAAATATGACCTGAAAGTTCTCCACCAAGTACTGCTTTTTCTTCCATCAACTTTGCTTTGATAAGGGAATGACCTGTTTTCCACATCAGGGGGATTCCACCTGCTTTTTTGATTTCTTCTTCAAGGGCAAGCGTGCATTTCACATCAAATACAATTGTTGAACCCGGTTTTGTTTTCAAAATATCAAGCCCGTAAATAATAAGAAGCTGGTCTCCCCAGAGAATTGAGCCATCGCTTCCTATTACGCCGATTCTGTCTCCATCTCCATCAAAACCAAATCCTGCATCAAGTTTTTGTTCTTTCACAAGTTTTATCAAATCAACAAGGTTTTCAGGTACCACAGGGTCTGGAAGGTGGTGGGGAAAACTGCTATCGCTTTCGAGATATAGCCCGACAAAATCAATACCGAGAGATGAAAAAAGTTTTTTTACAAATGGACCTGTAGTGCCATTACCAGTATCAACGCCTATTTTCATTTTTGAGGAAAAACTGAACCGTTCCTTCATGAAATCAATGTAGTCCTGTTCAACCTGTATTGTTTTTGTGCTTCCAGAACCAGATATAAAATCCTGTTTTTCAATAATATCTGCTATCTGCTGAATCTGTTCTCCATGAAGACCTGTTTCTCCAAGAACAAGTTTGAAACCATTAAATTGGGGAGGGTTGTGGCTGGCTGTTACCATGGCGCAGGCATCCAGACCATAATGTTTCTGAGCAAAATAGGCAACTGGCGTTGGAATCATACCAGCATCAAACACTTCAATGCCTGCTTTCATCATGCCATCGATGAGATGGTTTTTCAAATCAGGTGATGTTTCCCTGTTGTCGCAGGCGACAACGCAGTTTTTCAGCCCTTCATTTTTTATTTTTGTGCCAAAAGCCCTGCCCAGAGTAAAAGCAAATTCATTATTAATCTGGGTTTTTACAATTCCCCTAATATCGTACTCACGAAAAACAACCCTATCCGGTTTCATAAAACTTCCCCTTTTAGGAATGATTTTATCAATAAAGTATACCAGAAAATGCCTTACATTTCCAGAAAACCATGATTTGAAAGTTTCATAAAAAATGAAATCCCTCTTGCGTCTCCCTTTTACAAAGGGAGAATGAGATACCCCCTCTTTATAAAAGAGGGGGTGAGGGAGATTTCAAAATCCCCCTTAATCCCCCTTTTGTAAAGGGGGAAAATAGGAGAAGGGATTTTGAAAAGGGGGAGAACGAGAGGGTAAAGGAAGTCTGGGATTGATTTTATGAAATCCCTCTTGCATCTCCCTTTTATAAAGGGAGAAAAATCACTCCCCTCTTTATAAAAGAGGGGCTGGGGGAGATTTCTTGAAATCCCCCTTTGTCCCCCTTTTGAAAAGGGGGATATGGAGGAAGGAATTTTGTAAAGGGGGAAATTATGAGGAGAAATTTGAAAGGGGGAGACCTGGAGAAGGTATTTTGTAAAGGGGGAGAACGAAAAAAAGAATTTGAAAAGGGGGAAGATAAAAGAAGGAGATTTTGTATAAGTAGAGAAAACTGAAGGAAATTTTGTAAAGACCAGAAATGCAACAAAAAATTGTTGACATCAAAAAATTGCGGAAAATACCACATGGAATTAAAATAAACATTATGAATAGCAAAATCATAAAGGAAATTGCGCAGGCAACAAAAAATATCCCTGAACATTATATTGATGAAATCATCAAACTGCTTGATACCAGTGACAGGATTTTTGTATGGGGGCTTGGACGAAGCGGAATGATGGCACGCGCTTTTGCGATGAGATTGAGACACCTTGGCAGGGAAAGTTATTTTATCGGCGGGTTGTGCCCGACAATGCAAAACAAGGACCTGTTGATTGTAATTTCAAAAACTGGAAGGTCAAAAATGCTCTGGGTTCCTGTTGAAGCTGCAAAAAAATCAAAAACAACAACCATCTATTTAACTGCGACAAAAAATCCTTTGACAAAACTGTGTGATAGGTCATTTTATTTCAATCTTCCTGAAAGCAGCCAGTTTGGTGGGTCCCTATTTGAACAAACCATGCTGATTTTTCTTGACGAACTTGTTGAAAGATACAGGCAAACTCATGGTATTTCGTTTACAAAGATGGAAAAAAACCACGCAAGCTGGGAATAAGTATGAAAACAGTTGTCCTGTGTGACAGTTCTGATTTTGTCAGTTATCAGCGGTTTGAAAATTCAATCCTGAATGCTCTGGATTTCTATCAAATCTGGTATCAATCAATAGACATATCTTACACCCTTGTTGATTCAGTAGAACTTGACGATGTAAATTTACTCATCATTGCCCAGGAAGGCACAGCAAGAAAACTCGGGCCATCTGACTGGCGACTTATTTTTAAACAGGTCTCAGCCGGAATGGGGCTGGTGATTTTTGACGGAACACTTAACACCTATCAAGAAGCCCTATCCCCGTACACAGGTATTACACGGTTCAACATTGAAAAAACCGGTTCTTTTTCCATCGAAGATGGCTGGATTTCAGACATGGCAGCGCAAAAAACCATCCAGACAAATATTCCTGTGCTCACCAGTTGCCCTTCAGACCCTGACGAAACCTGGAATGTTTTTTTGAGAAATCATAAAGAAAACCCTGCTGGAATCTGGAAAAAATATGGCAGGGGGAAAATTTGCATTATCAGTGTTTCTCAGGGAATCTGGCATAAAAATTGTCTGGGTCATACTGCTGGCTTTGACAGTATCTTCTGGAGGTCTCTGATACTTACAGCAAAAAAACCATTCGTTTTCAAGGCAGTTCCACCATTTGTTACCTGCAGAATCAATGATGCAACTGGTTCGGGTCATTTTGAACAGAGCCCTGCCAATCAATTCAGGTATGTTTCAATACTGAATGAATCAGGTTTTACTCCACATGTAGGGTTATGCATTAACCAGGTCAATCAGGAATCAACGTCTCACATCAGGGAATTCTATCACCAGTCAAAAGCAGAGTTTTCAGCCCATGCATTTACGCAGGACTTTCATGAAAAAGACCCTTCAATTTATATGGGAAGCGATGGAAAGGAATTCAGTTTTGAACAACTCAATACCCACTTTGAACAGATAGACAGTTTTTTCAATCATCTCAACATCAAACCAGCAAAAATTATCAATGCTCACAGGTCTCAGATTGGATACAATGCCATCAGTTTTTTCAAACAACGCCAGCAAACTTTTTCAGCCAGTTTTTTGAAACCAGGTAAAATTTTTTCTGACCCACGTGGACTTTTGTGGGAACCAAAACCATTTGGCATTATCAATTTCTGCATTGACTATCTTGATGAAAACCAGGACATTTTCAATGTTGTGTCAAATCCTGGTAGAATCACTGAAAAGGGCGCTGATATTGATTTTCTGGATACAGCAACCTCAATTCTTTCAGCAGTTGAAAATGGAGTATTTCAGATTAAAAGAGGCATTGAAAACTTGAGTTTTGGCTGTTTGATGTTTCACGAAAAAAACTGTGAAAAGCTTGCTTTTTCTGATTTTGAAATGACGATTGGAATGATTACAAATGACATAAAAAAAATGCCGCACATTTTCAAACCATATGACTATATTGTGGCATATCTTAAAAATCGTCTTGACTCAAAAATTGTCAGCATGACGCACACAAATTCCCATCTATCTATTACACTATCAGGGAAAAGCACGATTCCACAGTTTTTTTACTGCTTTCTTGAAGATGGAACAAACATTGTTCAAAATTTTCTTGAAATACCGCCGTTTGAAAAAGCCATTGAATTGACCTATAAGATTGCAATTTAAAGGAGCATTGAAAAAAACTCAACTGCCTTTTTGATATCCTGAATCTGGCGTTCACCTGATATTTCTCTTTCAATAATCACAGGTCCCTGAAATCCCATCTTTTTCAATCTTCGGATAATGATGGGAAAATTCACCATACCTTCGCCAACAGGAACTTCTTTACCCAAATACTCATCTCTATTGGACCAGAGTCCATCCTTGCCATGTATGCTTCTAACATATTGACCGAATATCTCAACAGCATCAACTGGATTTGCCTTTCCGTAAAGAATTAAATTGGCAGGGTCAAGGTTAATACCAGTGTTGTCAAGACCAATGTCAATAATCGTTCTTTTCAGCGTTGATGGAAGTTCCTGGCCTGTTTCAAAACAGAAATTTTGACCGTTGTCTCTGCACTTTTCAACAACCTTTCTCATCACAGGAATAAAGGAAATATACAGGGGGTCAAGTTCATCGTCAGGAATAAAACCAACATGACAGACAATGTGTTTTGTTCCTATTTCCCTTGCAAAATCAGAAAATTCAAGAGCAAGTTTCAATCTCTGTGAGCGGTAGTCAGGCGCCACAAAACCCATTGTCGCAGGGCCATCCTTCAGGTTAAAAATCTGTCCCTTGAAAAGAAGAAAAACAGAAAAAATTTCAATTCCGTATTCATCTGCCTTCTGTCTGATCATTTTCGGGTTAAACATGCCCATGTTTTCAGCCACAAAACCTATCTGGCACAATGAGAAATCAAGCATTTTCACTCTTTGAAAAATCTGGTCAAAATTTTCGCCTGCTCCAACGATTACACCAATTTTTGATTTATTCATAAACCTGTCTCCAGTAAAAATTGTGAAAATTTGTTCTGCGACAGAACAATGATAAACGATAAAAAATTTCCTCGCAAGAACCGTACCCTGCCTGTTTCAGGGATTCTTCCTTTATGAGTCCCCGCCAACTTCAGGTCGACTTCCTTTATGAAATCCCCCTTAATCCCCCTTTTGAAAAGGGGGAGACCTGGAGGAGGAATTTGTAAAGGGGGAGAATGAGAAGAGGAATTTGTAAAGGGGGAGAATAAGAAGAGGAAAAAGAGGGGCTGGGGGAGATTTCAAAATCCCCCTTAATCCCCCTTTTGAAAAGGGGGAGAATGAGAAGAGGAATTTGTAAAGGGGGAAAACAAGAAGAGGAAAAAGAGGGGCTGGGGGAGATTTTGAAAAGGGGGAGAATAAAAAAAGAGATTTTACAAAGAACAATAAGAGGTAGAAAAAAAGGCGGGGGAATTTCCCTGAAAACACAGGGAAAAAATCAGGTGTGGTAAAATATGTATCATTACATCGTTAAATGACATCATCTCTATTTTTCACAAACCTATTACTGAGGAAAAGATGGCTATAAAGGCAGTGATTTTTGACCTTGATGGAGTGATTTTTGATTCTGAAATTCTGCATCAGATTGCCTGGGAACAAATTTTTGCTCAATATGGCATAAAACTTGAACAAAAAGATTATGCCAGTGGCATTGGAATTTCAGATAAGGATTTTCTTAAAAAGTTGAAAACAGAAGGAAAAATTCCTGATAACATCAACATTGAGTCATTGATTGAAGAAAAGCGGGAGAAACTTCTGGAGTTATCAAAAAACGGCGCAAAATTGATGCCAGGTGCTTCTGAATTCATTCATGCGATGCGTAAATATTATGTACTTGCCGTGGCTTCAAACTCTGACATAAGATTTATCAGAAACCTGCTTGAAAAATCAAAGTTAATGCCATGTTTTGCTCTTGTCCTTGGTTACCAGGATATTGAAAAACCAAAGCCAGCGCCGGATATTTACTTGAAATGCGCTGAAAAACTGAAACTGCTTCCAGTAGAATGCGTGGTAATAGAGGATTCTCCTGCTGGAATAAAGGCAGCAAAAAATGCTGGCATGACCTGTATTGCCATTTCATCCCTGCTTCCAGAATCAATGCTTGAAGAAGCAGATTTTATCGTGAAAACATTTGACATTGAAAGGATAAGAACTTCTCTCAACTCAATCCAATGACAGAAACATATTTTGTATTTTTGAATGCTGTGGGACTTATTGCGTTTTCTTTTTCAGGCGCAATCAAGGGCATCATAAAAGAACTTGACCTGTTTGGAATTATTTTATTTGGGATTGTCACAGCGCTTGGAGGCGGCGCTATCAGGGATATTATGGTTCAGAAAATACCTGTGATGTTGACTGGTCCAGGTTATGTGTTTTTATCCCTTGTTGGAGTTGGGGCGGCAATTGTTGTGAAGGGAAAAAGAAACATTGCTGTCTACACAAAAATCTTTCTTATTTCAGATGCCATCGGACTTGCTTCCTTCACAGCAACAGGGTCTATCATTGCATATCAGAGTGGCCTGGGAATGATTGGTATGATTGTTCTTGGAATGAGTACAGCAATCGGTGGTGGTATTATCAGGGATATTCTTGCCAATGAGGTGCCAATGGTGCTGAATAAAGAAATTTACGCGACATGCTCCTTTGCTGGATGTCTTGTATTCTGGGCATGCTACAGAACATGCGATATTAATCTTACTTCCTATCTTTCAATGGGAACAGTTTTTGTACTGAGAATTCTTGCCATCAGGTACAGATGGAACCTTCCTAAATTTTCTTAAAAAATCCATTCTGGAGTACAATAATAATGCTTAATCAGGGAGAAAATGATATGAAAGACATTGAAAGGCAATTTGAAATTATCAAGAAAAACACAGTTGATGTGATTGAGGAAGCAGAACTTAAGAAAAAACTTGAAAGAAGTATCTCAACAGGTAAACCATTAAGGGTGAAGTATGGAATAGACCCAACAAGCCCTGAAATACACATTGGTCATATGGTCGTCATCAGGAAACTGAGGGAATTTCAGGACCTGGGGCACAAGGTGTTTTTTCTCATAGGGGACTTTACTGCAAGAATTGGAGACCCGACTGGAAGAAATGAAACCAGACCGATTCTTTCAATAGAAGAGATAAAGAGAAATTTAACCACCTATGTTGAACAGGTAAGTAAGATTCTTGATGTTAATAAAGCGGAATTTGTTTACAATGGAAACTGGCTTAGAATTCTCTCCATAGAAGAATTCATCAAAATAGCATCCTGCTTCACAGTGGCTCAAATTCTTGAAAGGGATGATTTTTCAGCAAGGTATAAATCAGGAAAAGCCATTTACCTTCATGAATTTATGTATCCGCTTTTTCAGGGATATGATTCAGTGGTACTTGCATCAGATATTGAAATAGGAGCCACTGAACAAAAGTTCAACCTGCTTGCAGGAAGAGCACTTCAGGAGTTTTTTGGACAGGAAAAACAAATTGTTATCACAATGCCGATTCTTGTTGGAACTGATGGCAAATTGAAGATGAGCAAAACATATAAAAACCATATTCCTGTTTCAACAACGCCTGATGATATGTTTGGTAAAGTTATGTCCATTCAGGACAATTTGATGGAGTCATACGCTGGTCTGTTGACAGATATTGACACGAAGAGTTTTAATAACCTGATGAAAGAAAACCCAAGGCAGGCAAAGGCATATCTTGCGAAAAACATAGTGAAACAGTTTTTTGGAGAAAAAGAGGCAGAAAAAGCAGAAGAAAACTTTGATAGAATTTTCAAGGAAAAACAATTACCTGAAGAAATCCCAGTTGTTGAGATAGAAGCAAAAAAATTTGGTGGACACAAAGCAAATATTGTGGAGATTTTATTTGTTGCAGGACTTGTTCCGTCAAAATCAGAAGCAAAAAGAATGATACAGCAAAGTGCTGTGAAAATTGATGGCAAAACCATTTCAGATATCAACGCTGAAATAGAAATAAATGGAAAAATTGTGAAGGTTGGCAAAAGGAAGTTTGCAAAGATAAAAATTGTGTGAGGTTGTAGAAAAAGGAGCAACTAAATGGAAAGCGTGAGAAAGCAATTGTGTAAATACGGAAAACTTGTCCTTGAAAAAAATCTTGCAGCAGGGCCTGGTGGGAATATCAGCGCAAGGGACCGCGATTTTGTTTATCTTTCACCGAGTGGCTTTGCCCTTGATGAAATAAAAGAAAATCAGTGGGTAAAAATCAATTTGAAAACAGGAAAACAATACGGGTCATTGAGACCCACCTGTGAAATTTCCATGCATCTTGGATGTTATCTTGCACGACCCGATATCAACGCTGTGATTCATACCCATCCACCAGTAACACTTGGCCTGATATCAGCAGGTGTTGAACTGAAACCATTTTACCCTGATTTTGTCGCAATTCTTGGAAGGGAAATACCAGTAATTGATTATGTAATTCCAGCAGGTGAAGAAATCAGACAAGCGGTTGTTGAACAGATAAAAAAATACAATGTGGTGTTACTGAAAAACCACGGTGCAGTGTGTGTGGGTACAACATTGAAAGAAGCGTTTGCCCGCTCATGGATGACAGAAGAAACATCAAAAATGCAGTCCATTGGAATGATGGTTGGAAAAATCAGATACTTTACAGAAGAAGAAATCAAAGGCATTGAAAACCTTGAGGCAGAAGATTACAGAAAAGCACTTCTGAAAAAACTGAAATAATGGATATCCGTGTTCTCAGTCCTTGTACAGCACAAAAAGAATTAAAAAATATTGATGTTCACCCTGAAGGCATCCGCTTGATGGAGCCAAAGACCCGCCATTATTGTGTGAAAATTTCAGGTGTTAATGTAAAACAGGCAAATGTTATCAAGCAGGAAACCCTTGCTGTTGGCGCTGACGCAGCGATTCCTTATTCTGTATTGAACCTTGAAGACAAAATTGTTGACATTGTGATCATGGCAACTGTAAAACAGTACAGAAAACTTGCTGAAAAACTCGAAAATCAGTTTTTTAACCTGAAGAAAATTGGACATGAAATTTTGAAAATAATTGAAAATTACGAACATCCATCTGCAGAATTCCTTGTAAGAGGTAGAAAAATTGAAATAAAAGATTTTATGATTATGGGGATTTTGAATGTTACTCCTGATTCATTTTCAGACGGAGGCAAATTCTACGGAGATGTGGCGATTGCTGTAGAAAGGGCGCTTGAAATGGAAAGCGAGGGTGCTTCAATCATTGATATTGGCGGAGAATCCAGCAGACCAGGCGCAGAAAGTTTGAGCGAAGAAGAAGAAATAAGACGGGTGATCCCTGTTATAAAAAAACTGAGAGCAAAAACAAAGTCCCTGATTTCATGCGATACGTCAAGATATTCTGTTGCAAAAGCGGCATTAGAAGAAGGCGCTGACATTATCAATGATATTTACGCTCTCAGACGGGATGAAAAACTGATTAAACTTATTGCAGACACTGGTTGCGGACTTGTGCTGATGCATATGAAGGGAAGTCCTGAAAATATGCAGAAAAATCCTTTTTATCATGATGTCATCGGCGAAATAAGCGAATTTTTCAGGGAGAGAATAGATGTTGCTGTGGAAAACGGAGTAAACATTCAATCCATCATCATTGACCCTGGAATTGGGTTCGGGAAAAGGGTTATCGATAACCTTGAAATCATAAGCAGGTTGAGGGAATTTACCTGTTATGCTTTGCCAATACTTCTGGGCACTTCAAGAAAGTCATTTATCGGGAAAATTTCAAATGAAACAAATCCTGAAAAACGGTTACCCGGGACAATTGCAAGTTGCGTTGCAGGATATTATGGAGGGGCTAAAATTTTCAGGGTTCATGATGTGAAAGATGTGTTTCAGGCATTGAAAGTGGCTTCATCAATTGAACACTATGGAAAATACGAGGGTTCTTGCTCTTGACCTTGGTGAAAAAAGGATAGGAGTTGCAATCAGCGACCAGTTTAGAATGGTTGCGCGCGGACTTGGAACCATTGATGTTAATGGAAAAGAACATGAGAAAATTAAAGAGATTGTAAAAAAATACAATGTGGCAAGAATTGTGTATGGAGTGCCTTTAAGAGATGATGGTTCTTTAAGTGTGCGCGCTGAAAAAATGCTTTCCTTTGTCACAAAACTTAAAAACATGATTAAGGCAGAATTTATCCCCTGGGACGAGAGAATGACAACCATTGAAGCAGAAAATATTTTGCTGATGGCAGACCTCAGTAGAAAAAAAAGGAAAAAAATCAGAGATAAACTTGCAGCACAGATTATACTTCAGAGTTACCTTGATTCCCTGTACCTTAAGAATACACCACTGGAAGAATGATAAAAAAAACAATAAAACATTATACCAGCATAATGTCAAAACTTCTTAATGGCATTTCGTTTTTCAATGGGTCTCAAATCACTGGCGCTGGCACGGCAGATTTTATTGATAAAGAAAAAGACCTGGTGACATTGGTAGAAAGATTGAAAAAAGAAGAAGAAATTGCTTTTGACATTGAGGGCGATTCTCTTTACAGTTATCACTCAAAAATTTGCCTGATACAGGTTTCAACAAGAAGCGAAAATTTCATCATTGACCCTCTGAAAATAAAAAATACTTATGTATTGAACGAAGTATTCACCAACCCCCATATTGTAAAGGTGCTTCATGGTTCTGTTTATGACGTACAGATGCTCTACCAGCACTCAGGCATCATAATAAATAATCTTTTTGACACCCAGATTGCAGCCCACTTTCTCGGAGAAAAAAAGACAGGCCTTGCCAATCTGCTTGAGAAACACTTTCATGTCCATCTTGACAAAAGACACCAGAAAAGCAACTGGGGAATAAGACCACTGACTCCTGAAATGCTTGATTACGCAACCAGTGACACAAAGTATCTTTTGCCTCTTGCTGACAGGTTAAGAGAAGATTTAAACAAAATGCACAGAACAGAATGGGTCATTGAAGAATGCGAAGCACTTGCCCGGTCAGTACTCAATGGAAAACCAGCAAAGACAAAAATTATCAGGGGAGCAGGGAAAATTCCAAAAAAAAAGATGGCAATCGTGGAAGCAATCGTTGAATTCAGAGATATTATTGCAAAGGAAAAAGACATTCCACCCTTCAGGGTTCTTGATAAAGACACCATATTCAAAATTGCCACAACCGAACACATTGACCTTAAAAAACTTCAATCCATCACATCAAATCACAGACATATTCAGAAACATCTTGAAGAATTACTTGAGAGAATAAAAAAATGCCCTGCCAGACAATACAAAGCTACCTACCATAAAAAAGTACATCATCCTTTCTTTTCCCAGAAAGCGGAAAAACTATACGAGTGGAGGCAGTCAAAAGCAGAAAATCTGGGAATACAATGCCATCTTGTGTTATCCCATCATCAGATTGTTACTCTTGCTTCGTCAAATATACGTTCATTGGAGGACATGGAAAAAACAGAATGTCTGAAAAGATGGCAGAAACAAGAATTTGGAAACGAAATATTTTCCTTGTTGCGAAGAAAAGGCATATAAACATCTCATCAGTATTTTTTAACCATTAAGCAAGATTGTCATCAAAATGCCTGGAATTATTCCTACTGTGAGGTTGTCATCAATTTTTAATGGTAATACTTCAAGGATGCAACCAGTCAGCACTCCAGCAAATAAAATTTCAAATGGTATCGCGAAGTAAAAAGAAACAAGCACTCCAATAATACAATTGATAATAATTCCACCAAGCATGCCTTCAACAGTTTTTCCAGGAAAAATGTGGAGTTTTCCATATTTTGTGCCAATCATTGCACTTGCGGCATCACCAAAAGTGAGAAAAAGTAAATTCGCAACAGCAACAGGTAATGGAAAATATAAAACAGAAATAAACGACGCTATCATGAAATTTGTATCACCTGTAAGAACCCCTGGCCTTGTTTTGAATATACCTGGAGAGTGTTTCAAAAGCCAGTTCCAGAAGCCTGGATGAAGATACCTTTCAAATTCCATCAACAGTAACCAGAATAAAAAAAACGAAGCAATCAAAGCAGGCGCAAGAGGGTCTTTTGTCAAAAGATACACAAAGGGAACAAGTCCTCCCAGAATAATTCTGTATAATTTTCTTTTCCAGAGAATCAATGGGCTCTCCTCATTTCCTTTAATGCTTCCCGATTGATAAAGGCATTGGTAATAATCAAAAGCAATGTTGAAATTGCAAGGTTTGTGAAAGCGTGCGGGTAAATCTGCCAGAGTATTACAAAGAACAATATTACCTCAGGAAGAATGATTTTCAGTGAACGCGGGTTAATTGCCTGGGCAATGAACCAGAATCCAATGATGAAAGGAAACACAAGTGGCGCAAGGTATAGCATCACCCCACCCATTGTAGCAATGCCCTTTCCACCTTTGAATTTCAGAAAAACTGGATAGCAATGACCGATGACAGCAGAAATGCCAATAATTGTCAGAAAGATTTCATTTGTAATGCCAGAAAAACTGGCAACAGCCATAATCCCTGCGCCCTTGATTGTATCAGCAAGCCAGACAATAATCCCCCACTTTTTGCCAATTTCCCTTGCAACATTTGCAGCCCCAGGGTTTTTTGTGCCAATTGTGCGGATGTCCTTACCTGTCAGAAAAAAAGTGAATAGGTATGCAAAAGAAATACTTCCTGTGATATAGCCAGCAATGACAAGAAGAATTAATTCCATTGAAAAAATTATACCTGCGACTTTTCATTCTGACAAGGTTGTCTCTGTGTTACAATAAAGGTGTGGAATACAGAACAGCGATAAATTCTGATTTGCCTGAATGCGCACGATTATACATTGATGGGTTCAAACATCAATTACACACAATCTTTGGCAGGCATATCCCTGAAAAAATGTTTATTGATTTTCTTTCATACGTACGAAAACTTGAAAAAAATGGATTTATCGTTGCATGTGAAAATGGGAAAATCGCTGGTTTTACCATCATGAGCGTAAATCCCTTAAACATCTATTTGAATGTTTTTTTTCTGAGTTTTTTTCCTTCACTGTTCAATTTTATTTCAGGTAAATACAGTGGGATTTGCTTCCACAAAGTACTCACATCATTGTTTGATTTTGTGAAGTTTTTCCGGAAAAGTAGTATTGCAGACAGAAAATACCATGATGCAGGACAGGTCATCACAATGGTCGTATGTGAAAGTATGCGCGGTCGTGGTATTGGAGGAAATCTGTTAAAAAACGGTCTTGATTATCTAAAAAAACATACAGACACTGTAAAGCTGGAAGTCAGGCAGGACAATCTTCCAGCAATCCAACTTTACAAAAAAAACCAGTTTGTGGAAATAGGTGAAGTTCACTCAAAGGTGGGTACTTCCCTTGTCATGGTCAGACATTTATAATACTTTCCCCCTTTTCAAATCCCTTCTTCTATTCTCCCCCTTTCAAATTTCTCCTCATAATTTCCCCCTTTTCAAAAGGGGGATTGAGGGGGATTTTTTGAAATCTCCCCCAGCCCCTCTTTTTCCTCCTCTCATTCTCCCCCCTTTCAAATTTCTCCTCATAATTTCCCCCTTTACAAAAGGGGGACTAAGGGGGATTTTTTGAAATCTCCCCCAGCCCCTCTTTTATAAAGAGGGGTGTAGAAAAAGAGGTTGCAAAGGAAGGAGACCTGAGTTGATTTGACAGAATGTTTGCTAAATGAGACAATGAGGGTGTTGAGAATGCGGCAAAAAGTCAGTGCTGCACCTCGTACAATAAACAATATAACCTGCCCTGAACGAATTTGCTGAAAACAAACAAGTTTATCCAAAGAACAAAGGAATCCGATGAAACCCAGAATTAGTATTTTGTTGTTTTTACTTTTTTCCACCCTTGTTTTCTGCCAGGACTGGTCAAAAATTCATCCGACTGGTGTTCGTCAGATGACACCAGAGGAAGAAGCAAGAATCAGACCAAAAATGTTTCGCATTACAGAGCCACAGAGGACAGTAAAAACACCGTTGCCATCTTCAGTGAAAAATATTACCTATCTCCCTGTTGTTACCAGTCAGGGAGGAATTGGTTCGTGCGCCGCTTATGCAACCTGCTATTACATGAAAACATACCAGGAAGCAAAGGAAAATGGCTGGATACGACCTGATCCTTCTGTCAACCCTGAAAGAATCGCAAGTCCTGCCTGGGGATATAACATTGCTGTAAGGGTGCCAGCGTATAATACTCTTGCGGTCAGTCATTATGACGTTGCTGATAATATCTGTGAATACGGCATTGCCAGTTGGGCTGAGATGCCCTATGATGGAAATCCGGATACCTACCAGTGGGATGCCTGGCCTTCTGAAGAGGTCTGGCGACGCGGAATTCAATGGCGCGGACTTCAGGCAGGAACCATTTACATCCATTCTCAGGAAGGTCTTGAGGCGCTTAAAGAATACATTGCAGGTGGAAACCTTGCAGTAATTACCACGCATGTTTATTCAAATTTTGACGAGTATCCGAATGGCGAATACACAAACAATGACGTGTTATATGCCTATACAACAACTGGTTACAGGGGAGGACATGCCCTTACAGTTGTTGGCTATGACGACAACAAGCCGTATTTTGACGCAATTGAGGGTAAAAATAAAAAGGGTGCATTTTTGTGCGTGAATTCCTGGGGAACAACCTGGGGCGCTTTTGTCCCTGAAGCAGGTTCTACTGGGTTTATCTGGCTTCCGTATGATTTTTTCCTCCAGAAAAAAAACGGTGACCCTGACGCATTGATTATCATTGATAGAATCAATTACCATCCGGAAATCACTGCTACAATTGGTATCAATCACACAAAGGGAAGAAAACTTATCCTGACAATTTATGCTGGTGAAAAAGCGTATCCAGGATATCCTGCTCAAAATCTAAGATGGATAAAGGACGCAATGCCCATCAGCAATGACTATCCACTGGAAAATAGCAGGATTGTTGTTGATCTGTCTGATTTTGCTGATTATGAAAACCTCTCCTGGTATCTTGAGGTTTTTCAGCTTCAGATGTATGCCGGCACAGGTGAAATCAATTATTTTGCCATTCAAAGAGGAAATAATCCGCCCCTTGTATCCACAGATGTTCCGCAATCTCCCCAGACAAACTGGTTCATCTGGTTAAAAGCAGGTCTTTTTTCTGATGCAGGTGATATCTTTGGTTCATTGAAAGTAAGAAGGGGCGGTATTGCCTGGGCTGATTTTAATAAGGACGGAAAACCTGATTTACTGATCACTGGTTATGACTGGAAAACAGGTAGTGCCATTGCAAGAACACTTCTTTTTATCAACAAAGGCGACGGAACGTTCGAGCAGGGTATCACAGCAAATCTTCCACAACTTGGAAACAGTGTCATTGCTTGTGGCGATTATAACAATGATTCGTATCCTGATGTCGCAATATATGGATATGATCCGCAAAACGATGGCAACATATTGAAAATTTATCAAAACAATGGCAACAATACGTTTTCAGACACAACACTTAATCTTTCACATCAAGAACTTACAGATATATGCTGGGTTGATTATGATAATGACGGAAAAATTGATTTATCCATCAGTGCGGATAACAAAATTTTTATTTACAAAAACTGCGGTAATAACACCTTCAATCTGTATGTCCAGCCACTGGAAATAAAAGGTAATATATCCTGGGCTGATTATGATGGCGATGGATGGGTAGACCTCCTTGTTTCAGGACCGGATAAAAGTGCCATTTATAAAAATACTGGAGATGGAATTTTTGTTGAAATGTATTCAAATTTTCCTGGATTAAGACAGGCATCTATTGCATGGGGCGACTATGACAATGATGGCAACATTGACCTTGTTCTTTCCGGCAGATTGGAAGATTACACACCTTTTACAGGCGTTTACAAAAACAATGGAAACAATACCTTCAGTAATGTCGAAACCCAGATTCCACAAGTATTTGCTGGCTCAATTGTTTTTGCTGACATCAACAATGATGGTTATAGAGACCTTGTTATTACAGGACGGACAATGGACGAATTTTCAACGAGGTATCTGGGCGATTATCCGAACCGATCACTGATATATTTTAACGACAGGCATGGCAATTTCTTCAATGGCATGGCTGAACTTCCAGGGGTTTCTATCGCTGATATGTTCTGTATCCCTGCCTATAACAATACCCTGGCTGTGATTGACTATGACAATGATGGAGATAATGATATTTTCCTTTCTGGAACAAATACTTACATGTATACAACGACTCCATCCCACATATACACAGGAATTCAAAAAAGTTTTGTTGCAAACCAGCAGTGGAATAATAGTCCGAATACTCCTCCCCAACCACCATTAAACCTTTTTACAACAGCAGGCTGGCAGGATGGTACAATTGTGTTACAGTGGCAACCAGGCAGTGATAACGAAACTGCTTCAGCAGGCCTTTATTATAATGTCAGGGTTGGTACTACAAGCGGTGCAAATGATATCGTCAGCAGTATTAATGGCCTGATTTATCCAGATACGATACCCTTGCAGAACACAAAACTTCTTCTGGCAGGACTTGCTCCAGGAACGTATTACTGGTCTGTGCAGACCATAGATGCAGGAATGCGGGTGTCTGAATGGAGCGCAGAAAGTTCGTTTGTCATACCTTCTTACACACAAAAGTACAATCTTCACATTTCCTCACAGCAACCATATTCTGGCACGACAAATCCTTCTCCAGGTGTGTATGCCTATAATGCTGGAACAAATGTTGTGATTACAGGTGTTCCATATGGTGGTTATACTTTCAGCCACTGGTCAGGTGATATTGAAAACACTCAGCAAAACCCTGCCACTGTGAATATGGATAGACCCAGAATTATTACAGCAAACTTCAAACTTTTATACGATATTTCTCCACAATGGGAACAAAAAATAGATTACACTCCATGGGGAAGCGCACAATTTCATTCAACAGTGGTGTTCAACAACAACATCTGGGTTCTTGGCGGCTACAATAATTATTTTCGAAGTAATGCAATATGGTATTCATCTGATGGCGTCAACTGGTCTCAGGCAACTACATCAAATGCCTGGACTCCAAGAATCAGCCATTCAACAGTGGTGTTCAATAACAAAATCTGGGTTCTTGGCGGTTATGATGCCACAGGATATTTGAATGATGTCTGGTCTTCATCTGATGGAACAAACTGGTCATGCGTACTTACAAATGCTCCATGGTCCAAACGATACAGTTTTGGTGCGCTTGTGTATGATGGAAAAATCTGGGTTTTTGGCGGTAAAGGAATTTCAGGATGGTTGAATGATGTCTGGTACTCA
>Ga0209409_1001331_pt1 | contig 21544 bp, 35 predicted proteins | sample AD_JPNMR1_MetaG_FD_184424 | JGI IMG/M metagenome (GOLD analysis project Ga0209409, IMG submission 184424) | Active sludge microbial communities of municipal wastewater-treating anaerobic digesters from Japan - AD_JPNMR1_MetaG (SPAdes) (version 2) | ecosystem: Engineered > Bioreactor > Anaerobic...
GGAAAACACACAATGGCAATATCAATCGCATTCTTTCACAATTACACTCTTTCATCACTACAAGTTAACACTATCCTATTTTTTTGGAACAAAAAAAGCCCGCCGGGTTGCCCCGACGAGCTGAGAAGGGGTTTTAGAGCCTTGAAATTCTATAAGTACATTACTTCCATCCACTCGAAGTCGTCTTCGCTGACTGGTGCGCCTTTCGTCGCTGGATTTGCTACCCTGTATTTCAATTTACACACTAACATGATATCCACTTTTTGCAAGTCAACTTGCCCTCTGTTCAGTGGCACGTCAATTCCTAACGTCTTGGACATGTATTCTGCTGTCTGTTCGTACCCAACGTAGCTTATGATTTCTCTACCAAGTCCCTGCGACTTCCTTACGATGTCCCTTGCCTCGTCTGGTGTTATTTCTCTTGCTACGTATGTTCCGCTCTTTGTGATAACTGCACTGTTCATGAGAATCAGCCGCTTTGTCATACCTATCGCCCTCCTTACTTCCTTCATATCAACATACATGATTGGGTCATAAGCTCTAAATCGTCTGGATGTTTATTGAGATAATGTTCTATCCATGCCTTTGCTTTTGCATAAGTATTTTTGTTCCTGCTTCGATATTTGATAGCTTTATGAACAAACAGTTTTACCATCTGAAGTACAATGTTTCTATACTGGTCATAAGACTCAACTTTGATATTATTGTTCCTGATATATTTATTAGCCATATCCACAAATAACTCCAAAAATACTGGTGTGTCAGTTAGATAACCGTGCAGCACATGTGCCGCTAAATCAGGGGTAAGATAATAGCATGAAGTATATATGAGTGCTGCACATATGTTTTTGTAACGTCTTAGAATATAATCAATAACATCCTTGCCTTTGGATGACATTAAAATTCCTTTTGTCTTGATATCATCTTTCGTAATAGTCTCCTCTCTTGTCATACCTATCGCCCTCCTTATATCCAAAGTGCCATTGAGAATTCCTTCTTTGCTTTCTTAAATGCCTGAGCCGATTTTACCACAACCGTCTGAATTTCTTCAACCTTTATCAGCTCATCTCTCAACTTCTTCACTTGTTCCTCATCCACTCCGACGATGCACAGCGGTGTCCTTTCCCTGTCTTCTGTCACAACTCCTATCCCGTATTCTCCATCACCAACGTGAACATACAGGCATTCATCTCCTTGCTCCGTGTGGTACAGTTCGCTGAGCTTGGCAACCGCATCGTCGAAGCTGATAAACATATGACTACCCCCTTGCTGTCTTAATCATCATACCACCAATCTGTTACTCCCTCGTCGGGATTATAATAACCTCGCACGTCTCTATACGTTCTCACCATCCCTCCTTCCTCGGGGTCGTAATACCTGATTATCGCACTTCATCATCTTTTTCGTTATGCTTGCTATTTTTACTATGATGTCAGCCACGTCGTCTGCCAGCTCTTTGGTTTTTTCTTTCGTGACTTGTGTCTTCTCAATTATTTCATCTATTTTGGCAACCTTTTCTTCTTTCGTTAGCTTCCGCTTTATCGGTGACTGCAGCGTCTCGAAGCTGATTACCTTGCCTTCGTTCTGCGCTTTAACTTGCAGAAACTCACGCCAATACTTCACCGCATTCACCGCAAGCGGTCCGTGTTTCTCCTTAATTTCCTCAAGTGTTGCGTTTTCCAGCTCTTCATCAGTCATCTTCTTCAGCGCACGAATGTACCTGAAAATGCTCTCGGTTGCAAGGTTCTGACTGACAAGGTAATCCTCGAACTCATCCCTCAGTTCAATAAGTTTGTTCAGCACTCTCTCTTCCATCCACCGCACCTCCCTGTCACTGAAATTGAAACTTCCTCACCTTATCAAATTTCTCAAGCGGCATTTCCCACCATCTGACTGGTTCATATGCGAATGCATCTTCTTCTACTGTTCCACCAAGCCACCAATAAAATACCAGCCAGTTTTCTGGTCTGAGTATGTCTGATGCTTCATTTATCAGTATAGACTTATCGTCATCTCCAGCAATAACCACACCGTCGTATCCCATCTCAACTAACCTGAAAATCCTCCGCATCAGTTCCCTGACTGTCATATCAGGTGTTGCAATGTCAAGTACTTCCTTAATCCCGAGCACTCTGTACATACACAGTCCCTCCTTCCGAACGAAGTTGTTACCTTCCTGTCACTGAAATTGAAACTTCCTCACCTTATCAAATTTCTCAAGCGGCATTTCCCACCATTTGACTGGTTCATATGCGAATGCATCTTCTTCTACTGTTCCACCAAGCCACCAATAAAATACCAGCCAGTTTTCTGGTCTGAGTATGTCTGATGCTTCATTTATCAGTATAGACTTATCGTCATCTCCAGCAATAACCACACCGTCGTATCCCATCTCAACTAACCTGAAAATCCTCCGCATCAGTTCCCTGACTGTCACATCAGGTGTTGCTAGGTAGCCACCTGCATGAGCAATGTCAAGTACTTCCTTAATCCCGAACACTCTGTACATACACAGTCCCTCCTTCACGAAGTTGTTACCTTCCAAACACCCCATCCTTTCAACCACATATACCCACGCAAATTCACCAGCACCAGCAAAATTCACAAATTCTTATTCTAAAATTCTCGTACTAAACAGGGAACACACTTCTAAACTAGTATGAACCGAACTATGTTGCTAGTCCAACAAGTAGAAAAGAAGGCCACCGTTATCTGGTGGCCGCTTATCGCCTTACTAACTTTACCTATAATTATATTTACGGTCGAACGACTCGTCATTGGAACATAGGAATACTATACCCTCAATACTTGCGATTATAGCTGGTATAAATGTCCAACAGAAGAGTATGTAGAATATGCCCCACCATTGGCCTAAATAGAATCTATGAATACCGAGGCTGCCGAAGAATAAAGCTAAAACTCCGGCCGTTATCTTACTCTTATTTCTGTACTTGCGCCCATAGTATGGCTCGTTTTTGAACACCTCTTCGCTAAGTTTCTCGCGATTTATTATCTTCCCACACTTCGGGCATATGACCGTATCAGAATCTACCTGCTCACCGCAGTGTTGACAATACATACCTAACACCTCCTCGTGTGTAGTTACCATTAGACGAATCCCTCAAGTTGTTAAACAGCCGTTGGTCTAGTCAACCAGGCTTTTTTACAAGCCCACGACTTTAGTTATTTGGTAGTTGACATGTTGATATACTTCCTTACCAATTGTGCAACCTCATCCGAAAGTTCCGCATACTCAGGTGGGCTGTCAGGTGTCAGCACGAGCAATCCACCACAGCCATGCCCATCCATGTAGACAAGTACCCTATCCACTATTTCATCAAATGTCTTGGCATCGACTGAGAGTGAACGCAAGAACTCAGCAGGTTTATCCACAATCATCACTTTCTCAACCCTCACCATACACTTTCCCTCCTTACCTGTCTGCAGCACTTCCAACGTATTTAAGTGTGCAGATTAGCTCTTTATCTTGAGAGTACATTCTCACCTTAGATGGTCCTACCAGCATGGCAAAGAACATATTCTCCTCCCCCGCCCCCCTGCGTCAGCTAGCCTTCCTCTTCTTTTTCTTTTCCTGCTTGTCTTCCAGTTCCATACGCTGAGCAAGGTTAACAAGATGCTTCAAAACTGTTCGTGTATTCTGCACATGACTGCATGCCTGAACTACATCTTCATCCTGACCTGCCAGTATGAACGCAGCATCTTTTCGATACCAATCCTTCGTCTTGGGCAGAAGGTCGCTTTCTGCCAGGAATTTTTCAAATCTCTTCAGTAGCTCTTGCTTCTGCTCGTCTGTTTTAATGATACTGCGGAGCTTTTCCAACCTACCTGCATGTTTTTCCATCTCCTTTAAAAACGCACCTACCACTACATGCGCCGCTATCATGCCCCTACACCTCCACGCTTTAAAATCTGCCTCCAGTCGTAGTGATTTTCAAGCGCCTCAACCGTTACCAACTTGGTCTTTTTGAGTTTGCCTTTGTAGTCTTCCACCGCCTTTCGAATGGCTTCATCCAGAAGATTGGCAACCTCAGGTATGAGCTTGTACTTGCCCCAGTCGATGGTGTAGTATTCAACATCTTTACCGAATTCGAATGTTACCCTGATGTCCGCTATTATGACAAAATTCCTGATGACTTGATAGTGTCTACATGCCTTGGCGCCGTCCGAAGCTTCTGCAATTTCCACAAGTTCGTATCTTGCCTTAGGCGGAGTAATGCTCATAGTTGCCAGTCCCCCATGTGTAGAGTTCGGTTCTATTCTAACATCACCACATAAGATAAGTCGGATTTCAGACTAACATTTGCCTTCAACAACGTAATAAAGGTAGACTAAAATTATCTTCAGAAGTTAAAATAAAAGGAGGCAGAACAAATATGCCGTATCAACAGCCCAAACCCAAACTAACACTTTCACAAATAGTAGAAAATCTCAATAAACAACCCGCAACAAAACCACAACCAACTAGCCCCAAATGGCTTAAACGCCTCGGCATAGGCGCAGCTATAGGCGGTGGCTTGCTTGGCGCTACCATGCTGATGTATAAAAAAAGGGAGGAGTAGAAACTCCTCCCTTCCTATCCATCACTTAGAGTTCGGTTCTATTCTAACATATATCTCCCTGCTTCTTCATCATAAAAGTAATTACCAGTCCATAGTAATAGCCATCTTTCTCCTTTCATATCTATCACCTCATAGGTATGGACGAAATCTTCATCTTCCCAGAAAAGAAAATACTCTCCATCTTTCTCAACTAAAATACCATTTTTTATCGTTCCATCCTTACCTAACAAAGATAACCTATCAGGAGAGCATATACTAACCTTTTGATTTTCTACTTTATCTACGATGTTGTTAATCATGTTATTTTCAATTAGAAAATCTTTTAACTCTTGTCCTAAATTATAACCATTCATGGTTTACACCTCCTATAAAATTATTACTTTATCCCTCCAAGCAGAGAGATTAACGCTATCCCTTCCATACGGGGCTATCAAGCCCACGACTTTAGTCGTTGGGTAGTTGACTTTCAGAGAGATTACTTCCCTTTCCTGGACTCACCTTTCTTTGACCCGCCTTTAGGAGCATGCCCAAGAATAAAAGAAAGCTTTTCACTACTCATTTTTTTCACCTCCTTTTCCCAAAATGATTTTTCTGCTTTACACTGTATATATACACTGTATATATAACAAAATTCCTTAATAAATTTTGGCTATACCGCTACTTTCTTCTCCCTATAAAAGTAAAAGATTGCTCATCTCAAACACCATACTGAACAAATAATACACCAACTTCCCTTCATCCAGTCCCATCAGCATCTGATTGCCAGTTATGTCGATTTCAGCTACCGGCCATATCCACCTGAAGTTCCTTGCAAATATCAGCTTGCCCAACTGCGCTCGTTCATACTCAATTCGGCTCTCAGTATGATAGTAGTATCCTGCCTCATGCTTCTTCTCCCACTCAAGCCCCGCAAAATACTCCTGCCAGTCTATTTTATTCATCACTATTCCAAAACTGTGAACAATGTCAAGTACCTCGTAAAAGCTATTGAAATACGGCTTATTTATATCCCTTCGGTCAAAAACCTCATCGCCACTAAGTAAAATAGGAAATTTGCCAGATATGTCAGTAATTGTCCATTCCAAAAATCTAACTTCATCCATTTCAGGTATGCGCACAGGCACTTCCGTTAACGGAAGCTTCTTCACTCTGTAAGTTCTGCTGTTGAAAACTTCTTTAATAGCTGTCGCAGGACTTTTTGACGGCATCGAATACATCCGAGACACAATCTCCGACTGCATACCAATTTTAACCAATAGCTCATACATCGTCTCAACAGGCACTTCATACCTTATAGAGTATTCATATCGGTTCTCCACTATCTCTGTTATCCACGCTTCAACAACTTCTATATGCTTTTGATGCTCATTATCGTAACACTCAATTCTTGCTTTCACAGGTACGCTCTTATCAACAAAGAACCTGCCCTTATGAAACCAAGTCCAGTAAGAATTCACTGGCACCATTGCCACCTGCTCAGGCACTAGTACCATACCAATCCCCTCCCTCATGCGAATAAGTTTATATTCCAATCGTTTTCGTCCAAACTTATAACCGTGCTCTCTACACTTACGTTTTCTGTACTCGAACACATTCTAGACAACAACATAAGCATCAACGCATTTTCAAGTTCGCTATCGGATTTGAAATACCAATAGTTCGTTCGGATTGGCTCCATGTTAACTTCATCAAAAACTACGCCCAGCATTTCGACCTGTTCAATGTTTATCAACTTCCCATCCATTAATTTGCTTGTCCGACCAACCAATCTTATTGGCTGTCCGCTATGCGTACGCAAACTAAATTCATATGGCTCCCATTCAAACTCTTCAAATGCCGATAAGTTCCACATCTCAGTACCTATATAATGCTTCAGTAAGTGTATCCGCCTGTTCTCAATTAGGTCATAGCTCACCAAAGCCATAGGCACAAATGTTATAAATCCAAACCTGCCGAGTTTCTTTGCAACATCCCGCACTGTGATGTCTTTCATTACTTTAACCTTCGCATGCCCTGTCGATACAACCAGCCTGCCTTCCTTCGCATGCCCTGTCGATACAACCAGCCTGCCTTCCTTCGTGAGCTTATCATAAAACTTCCCAAACAACTTTTCGTTCCGTCCTTCCAAATTCGCTTTGACAAGTTCTAAAAACTCAGCCTCGACTGAACTGTCTTTCTCCAACAGCGCCTTCACAAATTTCATTTTGAGAGTAGGATTTAGCTTGAACTCATCGTACGAAAACTCCCCTACCTCAACTATATCAAATCCACCGTCCTTATAATATGAAACAACCGCTTTCGTTAGTACATCCTTGTCATTTCGTAGAGGTTCATACTTGGCACCAAGCTTTGTCATTATCATCAAAAATTTCGAACCAGTTATCCTAGGTGTATATACATCATATTCACCTTTCAATACCAACGGCACCATGTTCCCCTCTCCTTCCTCTTAAGCTTCTATATTCGAGTACTGCTTAATGCTGATAAGTCTTGAAAGAGCGCTAACTTCACTCGCCATAAGCACATTGCACATTACATGAACTGCGCTAATTTTAAACACACCGATGTCAATTTGCTCTGCTTCGAACAATACGTTGCGCACTTTCAAAAACGTTGTTCCGTTTGTCTTTACCAGCTCATAATAGCCATTAACTTCTACATGCAATTCTGGATTAAGCACAAACCTGTTGTCCTCTGCCCGACCTCTGAAATCCAGCTTAACGTCAGCCAACATCCACTCAGGAAGTGGTTTCGGATTAATTGCAAAGTTCGTGAGCTCATAGTCTTCATAAAATTCATGTCCGAACAAATAACCAATCTCGATGAACAACTTCGTTGCAACCATCTCAACATCAACCCTGCCGAGAACTAAAAGCTTCAAATTGCCGACATCATAAAAGCTCTGCCCAATTCTTAAATACTGCCTGCCTGTCAATTTCTTCACCGTCGCTACCATACCTTTCAACCTCCTTCTTTATTCAGCACTGTAGAACGCATAGTTGATTCTACTAACCCAACCTTTTATGTACCTTGGATTATTTAAAGATTTCGCATGCTTTTTAAAAGTTTTGCGCAGTTTCACGAGCACATCATGGATTTTTGGGTCCGCATCGCTTAATCGCTTCAGCTCTTCCCAATCGTAGTGCTGTGCTATAATCTGCTTAGCAGTACCTTTACCAAACAATACCGCCATGTGCAGAATCGATTTTTGTAGTTGAACAGAATTGAACTCATAAAGTCGCATCGGAATGTAGTAGTTCTGAATGTATATCTCTCTTGCCTTTTCCCATGTAATACTGTTTATACTCAGCATCCTATAGTTTTTCTCAGAAATACCGTATTTCGTAGTCCCGCCTGGGTCGTACTTGTCGTGCGCCGAACCTTCGAAGTGCAGAACCGAACTCACGACATAATCCATAATCCTTCTATCTTGCTCAGCAAAGTTCCGAGTTGGGAACCAAGTTAGCTGCTTTTCAGTTACCTCTACCTCAACAACCGGTAATGTTTCAAAAGGCTTTAACTTGTTTGGCAACACCACAAACAACAATCCTGTCAACACCCCTGCCAACAAAAGCAACCACCAAAGCTTTTTGGACTTGTTGCGTCGTAATCGTTTTCTCATACTGCCACTCCTTTCTAAAAAATGTATTGACTCTTGCTACTGGCTATGGTATAATAGTATTGCTGAACGGCCAAGTCAGCATGCTCGTGCTCTTCTTTTCAACACCTGCCCCGAGGTTGCTCGCCTCGGGGTTTTTTATAAGTGCTCAAACAAGAAGAACTCTAGGTTTTGACACTACCAGATAGGATTCTTAGTAGCTCAAGGCTACCTTCCATCTTTATTCGCCCTCTTGGGCGCATATCTGGTGGAGGCGGTGGGACTCGAACCCACCTCCGAAATAAGTCTGTGAAAGCACTTACCTCGTCGAACCCAAATCGCCCCCACATACTTAAGATAAAATTGATATATAACACAAAAAACAAAATGCGTTTTTTAGTGGTTCCTTTGCCGGGCAGGTCGACCTGTCCTGCCCGGTTTGTTGGCTTGTCAGATATCATCGCTGAATGTTGCGACTCTCTTAGTGCGTCTGCGGAGCATTGCATCTTTGAATGCTTGGACGTATTCTTGGTCGATTGGTTTGACTCCGTCCACCCAGTAAATCCAGAGTCTTTGGCCAGCTTGTAGTTTGGCTAAATCTGCCTGTGTGTAGCTGACCCAGTCGTGGTCTTCTATGTGTTCGTATCTTGCCATTTCTGGGCAGACCCAGAGTACTTCTTTTCCTGCGTAGGCTAGTTCTATTGGTAGGTCTGCTCCGTCGAAGTCCCCTATGTAGAGGACTACCTGAGCTGCAGCCATTGCTTGTTCTATTTGCTGCTTTTCTTTGTCACTTGTTGTGTAGTCGAACTGACCGTTTGGCATGTAGAATGCTTGGACGTTCTGCATTCTGCTTGCCGTTTCGTATGCTACTTCCATTAGCAGGTATGAGTGGTCCATACTACCGCTGTTGTCTATTAGTACTAGTACTTGGTTCTTTATTTCGTCTTTGTAGCAGTGCCACAGCGGAGCTTTTGTTACCGCTCTTTTTATGACTGCTCTCATGTCGAGTCGGTCAGTTCCTGGAACCTCGAATACTACTTCGGAACCGAGGTTTTCCAGCAACAGTTTGAAGTACTTTGCTACGTATTTTGCTTGTCTGAGCTTTTCTGCGTCTGAGTCCATTGCTTCGAAGCCTTCTGCGTTGATTTCTCCGACTGAGTCATCGTCTGCTGAGTCATCGTCTGCATAGTCTTGGTCTTCGTACTCGGTTTCATCTCCTGCGCTGTCTTGTCCGCCTTGTGTTCCGTTGTCTCCGTCTTCTTCCATGTTCGTTGTTGAATCTGTCTGGGCAGTGGACTCATTGCCACCGTGAGAGTCCTCTGTCTGCCCATTGTCTGTTGGGTTGATTGGTTTGTCCGTGTCTTCTTCTTCATTTTTGACTTCGGCTTGTGGCTCTTGTGCTTCGTTTTGTTGCAGTTCTTGTTCTTGTGAACTGTCGTTTGTTGTCGTAAGTCTGAGTAGTGTGTCCAATAGTGTGTCCAAATCACCTGTCCACACATCTCTTATTTTGTCCATCTTCATCCCCCCCTTTCTTATTTTATTTTTTTACATTCTTTCTACTATGTCTGCGAGTGCAGCTACTATGTTTACAGCGCTCGAGTAGCTTTTTGCTGGAGTTATTGCTACTTCTATTACTGCTTGGTCACCGTCTATTACAACCCTTGCTGCGGTTATGTCTTTGTTTGGCATTGTGGCCGCAAGTTTGAACTTTGGTGTGTCTATTATGTATGTCAGACCCCCAATTTGTACGAATGTTTCTGCGACTGATTTGTCTGTTTCAATTCTTGCAAGAACTTCTATGCCTCCGTACCAGTAACCGTTACTTATTAGGAAGCTTTCTCTGAAGTTTGCGAAGTCTTTGGGGTCTTCGAATGCGACCATTACTCTGTCTTCTACTCTGACGAGTGCTACTTCTTTGCCGTATTTTCCAACTTTGACGTTTGCATCGTCTGTTGGCTGCAATGTGTTGAACCATCCAGCAAGGTCTGGTGCCCTCCATGGTTCAACTCCTGCTAAGACTGGATACTTCCTGGTAGGTCTCTTACCCAGTTTGATTTCTAATCTTTTTTCGTAGTATTCCGTGTTAACAAACTCATCTATTGCTTGGTCAAACTCCTCAGCCGCTGTTATTTCTTCTTCTGTTGTAGCTTCTGTTGCTTCTTCTATTGTAGCTTCTGTTGCTTCTTCTATTGTAACTTCTGTTGCTTCTTCTTCTACTGGTGTTTCTTCTGTTGTTTTTTCTTCTGTTGGTTCTTCCGCAAGCCCTGCTTGGACTACTAGCTTGACTATTTCTGGAACTATTTCTTCGTCCTCCTCGTACTTTATGAGTGTTTCTCTTACTGCGTCTTCTACAGGGATGCCTGCTTGGACTGCGAGCCAGAACTCTTTTAACTCTTGTACTGTGGCTGGCTTGCGGAGCTGCCTTTGGACAGTTCTTTGGTGTATCTTGGCTAGAATCCTTGCTACATCTTGCTCAACCCCGTTTTCTGTGAGCATTTCTATGACTCGACTGGTTGTTGGATGCTCAAACTTAATTCTAACTACCCTTCTGAGCAATGGTTCAGAGAAATCCCTGAAGCCGTTGCTCGTGAGGAAGACTACTAGGTTGTCTTTGTTTGCAACTAGCAAGTCTTCCCTAAAAGAAATCCTTCCGTTTTGAAGGAAGTCTAATAAGTACGAATCTGCTGAGACTATTGTTTTATCAAACTCGTCTATTACCAGAACGACGGGGCCGTTCTGGCTTTTTTCCACCGCTCTTACCAAAACGCCCTTAACCAAACCAATGCCGCTTGGAGCACTGGGGTCGGGCACGAATTCCGCTCTAAGTTCTTCAAATCTCATCCCGGGGTATGCCTGGACGAAAATGTATTCTGCCCCGAGATGTTCTGCTACGGTCTTTGTCAAATATGTCTTACCTGTCCCTGCTGGACCTTCCAATAAGAACTCTTTCTTACCTATCTTCAAGTAACTAAAAACCTTTTTAACCATACTACCACCCTTCCTTTCTATTTGGTTTTTTTATTTTTTGATTAGTGGGCGGGCGAAATTTAACATGAGCTTCATCCCGCTTAATTTATATATAACAAAGGAATCAATATATTTAGCGGTATGTTAGCTTACTAAAAAAAACTGCACCCCCCTTGCTCAGGGGGGATGCAGACGAATTACTCAAATTACACATCGTATTGCATGAGCCACCATTCGAAGTCTTGTTCGTCTGGATTGGAGTTCTTCTTATCTTGGGGATTGACTCTGTAAGGAAGTTTGCAAATTAGTATCACGTCTTTTGGTTCTAACTTTGCCGTATCTCTGTTAACTGGTATGTATTCTCCTAAGACTTTCTCCATGTACTTTGCTGTTGACTCGTAACCAACGTAACTAGTCCAACCGTGGGTTTTGAACACATCAAAAATCTTCTTGGCTTCCTTTTCGTCAATCCTTTTTACCTTGTAAGTGCCCTCCTGTGGACACATGGTGCTGTTCATCAGTACTAACATCTTAATCCCCTCCTCTTTGGATTTTAATGGATAAATCGGATAATTCTTCAGCATATTGTTTTGCCATTCTCAATCGTTCTAACATATCAAAAATCTTTCGCAAGTCTTGTTCTAACATTGATAACTTAAGTATCGATTCTGTGGTAAAAGTATCGATTTCGTCCATTAGTTTTTTATCTGCCAGTATATCCGGATTTTCATTAATTTGACTTACTATATCTTTGTATTGCAGAGCTTTCGCATATATCATATCAATATCGCTACTGGAATAGTCAATTGCTGATACTTGTTGAATTAACTGAGGAAATAATTCCATCATCGATTGGTAAATGTATGCAGCAACAGTTTTGGCATTTTGCACCTTGTAACTAAAAATCTTGTGTTCCACTATTTTCTCTAAGTCTTTAACGTAGAAGTCAAATGTCTTTTGTTGCAAGCCTCTTTTGAGAAAATGCTCTATAACCCGCTTCTTTAGTAAAACTTTTTCTTGTAAACTTAGTTTGTCTAAGATAGCGTAGATTCTTGCAATTGCAACTGTAAATGGTATTCGTTCAAGCACCGGGTCGAGAATTTCCGAATAGTCCTCTTCAAACAATCTCATCTGTTCCATCCTTAGTAACCTCCCCTCTTGGAACGGATAATTTAGTAACCAATTGAATTATTGCTTTACGCTCGAACGTGACATATACTTTACCTAACTTTACTTCATGTTCGATAAACACATGAGAGACATCCAAATTATCCTTGTTTTCTAATCCTTCTATCTTTTCTACTTGTAAAGACACTCCACCGAATATGATATTAGTAATCTTGAATAATCTGTACGCTTGACACTCCCAATCCCCTAAAGGGGATGGGATTCTTAGTAGCTCAAGGCTACCTTCCATGGAGCTGTTTTGACTCCATGGCTACAAATTTGACGGGTGCCAACCCCGCTACTACTTGGCCACCGCCAAGATACCTTTTGTATATGTTTATCGCTCCTACTCCATCCCTTTGGACTGAACAATTTAATACGATACCGTTTGTTCATGAAATTGTCTATAGTTGTAATATCGTGAGTTTTGACCTACTCCCCGCATTAAAATGCGGGGTTTTAGAGCCTTGAAATTCTATAAATTGAAACGAACCGCAAATAAGTTGCAAAAAAAAGTAGACCAAATACAACAACTTGTGAACCCAAACCAAACATCAGCGTCAAAAGAAAAACCGACAGCCCAAAAGCTCCTCAGCGAACTGGTTAATACCAAACCACAGCAAAGCACTACCGTTCAAAAAACGGTTAAGCCGAAACATCTCGGCAAAGGTCTTGCTTATACAGGACTTGGTGTAGCTGGATTGCTCGGTACTCTTGCTCTAGTCAACAAACTCAAAAAGAAGAAATCAGATAGCGAGCACTAATCAAGAGACCCGCCCGGATGAATACGGGCAGGTCCTTTAATCATCACTCCGCTTCTTGCTGCTTTGCTATCTTTTCCACAAGCCTGTAGATGAATTCTACCACAATAACTAGAAATCCAAGTATCATTAACAGCTTGTCCATACTTGCCCCTCCTTTCGCTCAATCATATCATCTCAACAAATTCAACAAAATGCTTGATAAACCTGAATACAGCAACAAACAAGACAACAATTTCGGCAAAAATCCTTACTGCCTCTGCCATACAATATCCTCCTTCCTTTTGTTTTCAGCATTCTGCCAACGTTTCTTCACACTCTCTGATAAAATAAAGCCGAAAGGGGTGATACCTTCTGATACCTATATATAACAAACGGATTGACAAACCTATCGTCTCGGTTGCCTTCTTCGGAGACCTGCATATCGGAGCAAATGGCATGTTCTTAGCTCAAGGACAGGATTTCGATACAATACTCGATAGCATACTCTACAACTTCCAGCAAATACTCGACGAAATCGACAAAAAGGTTGGACACAAAGTATACATTGCCTTCCTCGGCGATATGGCAGATGTGATAACGAAAAACAGCGTTGGCAACCTCTACTTCCAAAAAATGCCACCCGAGGACCAGATAGAAATCGTCAAACAGCTTATCGAAAAATTCAAGGACCGAATCATAGGGATGGTTTCTGGCAATCACGACTTCAGAATGATGAAAGAAGCAGGTTTTGACTACCTGAAGTTCATTGCCAAAGAGCTCGACATACCATACTCACCTACCCTCCTAACTGTAGTTTTAGAATGCAATGGATTCGATATTTCCATTGCGCTCCACCACGGCGTCAGTGGTGGACGAAGTAAAGCGGCAAGCGTCCGCCAAAATGAATACTTTCTCTCAGCTATTCAAAATGTAGACATCTACGTAACAGGTCACACCCACACTGCCAACATCACCTCCCATATGCAGAGATTGTATGATAAAGATGTCGTTCTCAAACCCACAAAACTCATTACAGTCTCAAGTTTTCTACACGACGAAGACTACGCACTTCAAAAGCTCCTGCCACCAACCGGCTTCGACATTCCGGTTGCAACATGCTATACTGAAACTAGGAAAATTAAAATGGCTGGTTCAGAAATAATACACACCGAGAAAATAATAGATGCAAGCCTTGTGACGAGCTATGTTGTGAATTTCTTGGTCAAGAACGCGTTATTTAAGGAGGTGAGTGAGGCATATGGAAGTTAGCATTATTCTTCTTGCAAGCGCTGTGATTATTCAGACTGTTTTCATCATCTACCTGATTATGAAGCGACCAACTCAAGAAACTCAGAACATAACCCCAAAACCACTTCAAATCAAAGTACCAGACGAAGCAATTTTTAAAGTACAGGAAGCAGTTGCTAAAATCAATGAAGTGCTACGTAAATACAACGTACCTCCTCTTTCAAAAAAAGTATTTCTTCACAAACAAGTAATTTTAACTGTGGAGGTGGAGTTCCGTGGTCAAACGAATGCTGATGTTGACAATCTTGATAACACTAATACCGTTGCTAAGTTTCTCAGAAGTCGAGGAATTATCCCCTAATGCAGTATACACGATAACTGGCGAACAACTACTTGCCATCGCAAATAAAATCCAAACTTTAGAAAATACAATAAGCCAACTAAGTGACGAAAATCAGAAACTGAAATCTCAACTTGAAGAGCAGCTACGAGTTAATAACGAACTTCAACGAGAGACAAAAAGGAATGCTATAATATGGCAGGTTACCCTGATAGCATCCGTGATTGCAAATCTATTTTTTATCTATAAGTTCGTGATGGGAGGTTAGGGGATATGACGCCTGGCGACAAATTGAAGAGGTTCTTCACACTTGTGTACTTCTTAATCATGCTTTTAACGTTTCTCGGCTCGTTCATAGCAACACTGCTGAACAACGCTCAAGTAGCACACGAACTTGCAGTTACATTTGTTGTAATGTTCATAATTTTCTTCGTAGGTGCCTTCATCAGTTCGTTTTTGCAGCCAAAAAGTAAGGAAAGCAGGAGCGAAAGCCATGATTGAAAAATACGGCATCACCAAGGAAGATTTCGTTAAAGAAGCGCAGGAACAGAAGGACAAAAACATAAAACAAAAAGTAGCCCGAATGTTCGGCAATACTAAAAAGGAGGTCGGTCACGATGACCATGAGGGAAATCATGATGAAAAAACTCGCTGATGATTACGAACTCGAAAAGATAGCAGAGAAACTCGCTGACGAAATAGCCGAGGAACTTGAACTTGAAAAGATAGCAGAAGTCGTTGCTGATTACGTGCTCGGCAAATACGAAGAAGAAGAAGACGACTACGACCCTGAAGAACTTATTGAACTTCTCTTAGACTGACCGCCTAAAAGGGTCCCGAAAATGAGTAGCAAAAAAAAAGCGGGGGGATAGTTCCCCCGCTTGTGTTTTTATGCTTCTTTATTAACAACCTCTATCCTGTAGGCTACCTCTTTTGTAACGTATTCTTCTGGTATCTTAAGCCCCAACTTCTTGAAGAGCGTCTGCGTTATCGAAACCGAATCCCATAAAACGTCTGCTGGTATGTCTGCAGATTTTAGATATTCTCTCAGCCCTTGTTCATCTAAAACAGTCTTGTTGTATTCTTTGCGCTTTACTTTTACGAATGCTCCCTCAATCTCTTCTTTCTGCTCAAGTGCCTCATTTATTTTTGCTTCAATAATGTTTAGAGCTTGCTTTAATGGAAGATATGCATCAACAAGCTCTTCTATGTTTTTGCTCTGTACTTGTTCAGGAGATTTTGCTAAGTCTTTGACAAGCGGACAATGGTGTGCTACACTACAATAACGGCAGTGTTCACCCGGCGTTGCTGGATATTCCGACTGCTCGAAGAGCTTGGCAGGCATGGCAATGAACTCGTCAACGTGCTCTGAATACTTGGCAGTAGTGTGAATTATTGCTTCCTGTCCTTCCTGCCTCAAATACCAGAAATAAAGATTAACCATATCAACAGGTTCAAGCTTGTAGTAGTGGTGTGCTAAAAAGGCGTAAAACTGCAGTTGCAGTGGGTCTGCTGTAGCTTCTCTGTTGGTCTTGAAATCAAGAATATTAACTACTCGTGCTCCCAAAAATTCATCAATCCAGACAAAGTCGAACTTGCCACGCCAAACTGCATCTGGACTAAAGAAATCCACAGGATTCAAGTTGATGTCCAATGCAACAGCTTTTTCGCTTTCAACATCCTTGCCCCTAAGCATTTCAATGATGCCTAAATCAAGATTGTTGAGTATGCCTATGACTTCGTCTTTAAGTCCATCTTTAAGTGTCGGCAGATATTTTTGAATTGCTTCATCTAACAATTTCTGAGGTGAGGCTGTTAGCTTGACTTTCCAATTGTTGATGAATTCTTCAATGATAGTATGTATTGTTTGCCCTATCACGAGCGCATCTGTTTTTACTTTGTACTGGTCGAGATTGTCGATGTAAATTGCTTTGAACATCCATGGACAATTGTTGTAGCTCGAAATCATCGTATAGCTTATCGGCTTTGCCTTCACCAACATCACTCATCACTCCTCGTCAATGGTTTCTTCCACGTCAAACGATGGTTCTTCTGGACTTTCGAGGTGCTCAACTAAGTGTTTTGCTTCCATATACAATTTCGTTGCTTGCTCATAGTTCAACTCACTGAATTTCTTTTTGCCCAGCATTTCAAGTTCTTCCTTCACAAATGCATAGACGTCTGGGAACTGTTTTGCCAATACAAGTATTTGTTCATACATTCTCTGTTTATGAAGTTCTATGGCATCTTTCGTCACTTGATGGTTATAATCTTTGTTTGTCTGCTGTGGCTCTTGAACTACTTTTTGCATCTTGCTTTCAGTTTCATCTGCTCCGTCATCTTCTAATTCTTCAAGTGGCTGAGCTTCAAGTCCGATACCGAGCAAGCCGAGAGCTCGACCAAGTGCGTTCGTCTGCGCTTTCTTTGGGTCGTGCGTTGTAATGTCCACTTTCGATAAATTGTATGCCTTGACGTTGAATAAGACCTTATCGTTGTCTCTAACTTCGATTTGGCAGCTGACAAGTAGTCTTACCATCTCTGGTCCATCTGGCAGGAATTCAAGGCGCTCAACGTTGAATAAAATGTTGTACGTCCATCCTTTTTTCTCACATACGTCAACAAATATCTTGAGCTTTCCTTCAATGGTAAAATACTCGACACCAACCTTGTTGCCTGTTCTGGTGGTTCTTTCCTGAACGATGATGTAGTCTTCAAGCTCCGACCTTTTGAACACGTTTCCTCTCCATCCAAGTAAATCCGGCACTCTTGAAACGATGTTGATGTTCCTTTCCATACCGCTCACTCCTCCTTCTCACTATTTTACAAAGAACTCTTTCGCAATTTGCTCAAATGGTGTTTCAAAATCTTTTCCTTCAACCGCCATTGAGAATTCCAGTTCTTTCCTGTATAATGTGTTTTCAATTAGCATTTCAACCGTTCTAAACTCTTCCGCAAAAGAAATCAGGTCTATAACTTGTTTTGTTTGTGTTGCACCTGTTCTGTGAATTCTACCAATTCTCTGCTGTCGCACCGCTGGGTTCCAAGGCAGGTCGTAGTTGATTAGCAAATTGACAAACTGAAGGTTTATCCCGTAAGCTAACGTATCCGTTGAAATCAGCACATCGCCTTTCTGCTTGAACTTTGCCACTACCTCGTCTTTGTTTTTTACCTGCCCTGTTGTCAGATATACCTTGTAATCCAGCGAACTTAAATATTCAGCAAGACTGTTGGCAACTTTCTCAAAGCTCGTAAAGATAATTACCTTCTCACTACCTGCCTCTTCTATTATACCACTAACTACTTCATATTTCGGAGGAATTATTTCATCTTTCGGCAGATAATTCCTCAACAGTTCTGCCGTGGTCAGGAACGGATTTGATTCAACAACACGAGCATGTTGTAACCAAGTGAACATGATAGTTTTCTTGTCAAAGCTCTGGTTTTTTATTACTTTAATCAATTGCTTCTGCAAATCGCTGAGCTCAACATACTTCTTCGATGTAATCAGCTCAGGCAGTTCAGGTGCAACAAGCTCTTTCGTTCTTCGAATGTAGAGTGGCTTGACTACGTCATTAAAAAGCTTGTGGTTCTTGAAACCGACCACAATTGAAACCTTCCTGCGCAGCTTTTGATTGTATACTTCCTTTTCTATGCAGAACTTTTCTCTGAATTCAGGATACAGAAAAAGCTCTTCAGGTGAAATGAGTTCGAGTATGTTTGCAAATTCATCTAGGTGGTTCTCATACGGCGTACCAGTAAGCAGAACGATGAACGAATTCTTAGCAAGCTTTTTTATTATCTTGTAGTTCTGCGTCGTCTTGTTCTTCACCTTACTGGCTTCATCCAAAATCATCAACGTCTTCGGTGGCAGTGGCAGAACATCATCAACATCTACCCACTTTTTGACTGAAAACTTTAAGCCTTCGTAATGGATGATGTGCATTCCTGGTTCGAGTAGTTTCTGATAGCTTTCTTTGTCTGCATCCAATACGTCGGCTTCTAAACCTGTAAACCTCTGTATTTCGCTCTTCCACTGATACCTCAACGGCTTAGGACAGACAATAATAACTCTGTCTATCGCCTCCATCTTTTTTAGAACCTCCGCTATTCCAAGTGCTTCGACTGTTTTTCCTAAGCCCATCTCGTCTGCAATTAAATAACCCTTCCAACCTCTGCTGAAGGCATCAACTGCCTTTGAAACAGCTTGACGCTGGAAGGGCTTTAAATATGACGGGTATTCTAAGTTCAGTGAATCGTTAAGCTCAAACATTCCGAGATTGAAAAGCTTATCTATTACCACGAGTGCGTAGAATGTCTTGCGCTTGTACCAATTTTCAGTCTTGCTGTTGTATCTAAAACCGTGATGAATGAGTTCGTTCTTTAGTTCAGGTGTTACTTTACTTCCATTGACAAGTACAAAATCACCTTCAATTTTATAGACCCACTTCAAGTTATTATACTTCGCAAGTTCGTTATCTATTGAATACAACTTGTCTGGAGTTATTCCAACTATCAGTAACCAATTTCTAAATGCATTTGCTTGCTCGTATTTTTGTGGTGGCAACGCAAATTCCCAGACTTTTTCCTTGGCATTCCACTTGCAGTAAGGCGGTCTGCCGTATTTCTGATATATCTCATATGTTGTCTCCACCACCACCTTGTCCTGTCTTATCCTCACGTTCACCATCGCCAATTCCTCCTCGATTAAGCAATTCTAAGTAGAAACTGTCTGAGATGTGCGCTATCATCTTGTACTTCGGTGTAGTCCAATAAGCTTCACCTCTGTATCTATACAGCCTGGGTTTGGCAAATACAACATGCAGAGACCCAACCTTCGGTAGCCATATCGCACCATACCTCATCAAAGTCTGCCTTATCGCTTCCACTGCCTCACTCGCTATATGCCCAGCCGTCTTGGCATCCATGCCCGGAAACCTTTTATGCAGGTGCTCTCTAATTGCTTTAATCGCAGACGGCTGAGGCACCATGTATTTCTGTCCCGGCATACGCTTAGCATACGCTCTACGAACCCTTTCGTTCAAGTTTCTCCACCACCTTCTGCGCTATCTCATCAGCTATCTGGTCATATACGTCAGTCATGAATTCCGCGTCAATGTCAAGCGCACCAATCTTATGCCCCATCAAATTTAAGTACCAGAATACTGCCTCTTCAACAATACTGTTAATCTCAACACCACGCCAGTTAGCAATCCTTTTAAGTGCTTCATACTGATAGTGCGGAATTTTGACGTAGTGCATTCCTCATCACCATCCTCGAAACCAAATTTATATTCTTGCTGTCGTCATAAACCACTGCAGGAAATTCAAGGTAGCTGTATCTGGAAGGAAGTGCTAACAAGTTGAGCGTTTTGTCGACAAACTGCTTGCTGAACTTCACTATATCAGGGAAAGTTGTTGTAATCTTAGTTGCAAAAGCAAGGACCGTGGTTGCAGACAAATCGGGACAGAACAAGTCTACGTGCTTTAGTATGTCTGTATAATCGTTGACAATTGCTGCATAGTGCAGTATCGGCTCGTCTGATTTAGTCTTAAGCAGTGTTAGTTTGGAAAATGATTCAGGATTAACGTAACTCACTATCCACTCGCAGTCAGTCGACTTGAGTTCGCTTAGGACATAATTTTCCCACAGCCGTCCCTCATAATCGAGCCAACCAAGTATCATACTATCCCCCCATCAGAAGTCAAAAATTGTTGCCTGCTTTTGCTGAGTGACACCCCTCAACGTAAGGTTTCGACCGCCCGTGTCGTACAGGTCCAAAGACTCAAGCAAGTCTTTCCTGGTTTGGTAGAAATTGCAGAGCTCATCAATTTTGTAAAAATAAAAAAATGTTGACCAGTTGTAGAGTGTCGTGATTATATCCAAGCCTGGTGTGAGTACATCGGTCGGCATTCCGTCTTCATCGCACCTCACCAGCATCCTCAACTGTTCCTCTGCGCTCTGCGGTATGCTGTCAAGCGAAGCAAGGAGCATCAGCCGTTCAGAGATGATGTCAATGTCCCTGTCAGCCAGCTCATCAAAAAGCACACAGAAGTTCTTTGCCCAGGCACTTGCCAGCATTAGGACGTCTATCTTCTCAGTATAGACTGCACTCGAACGCAGGTTCACAGCACGAAGAATGCTCTCAGTCGAAACCGAGGTTTCAACTTTATAAATACCTGCCGGCCAATCTCGAAACAGTTGTGGTGTTGGAACATGCTTATTGCCCATCCTGAACAGCGAACCTATCTCTACTGTGTCTGCTTTTAATCTTGTGCCGCCAATAATCCCCTCTATCCCGTCGGAATGCAACCTCAACACCACGCCCGGAGGTGCTATAATGTACATCTTGGGAATGAATGGAACTGAAAAGTTGCCGTTGCTTAGGTAGTAGACTTTGCCTTCCGGCAACTTCGACACAGAGTTGATAGGTTCAAATAGTGGAACAGCATCTGAATACCCAAGCACTACAATCTTTGCTATATTCATCTAAATTAAGGCGTGGAGACCCCAACTTCTTTAAGCTGGGGAGGAAACGCCTTCCCTCCTTTCCCATAATAATGTTTTTCTTTTACTCAATAGTTTTAAATCTTTGTAACTTGCTGACCTGTGAACTACAGTACCATCAAGTTTTCTTAAATCAAAATATCCACTACTTCTTCGACCAAATATAAAACATTCTTGTCCTTTGTATTTTACTTTGTCAAATAACCTAAAACCTTTTACTAAATAAGGAGTTTGATTTAATTTTCTTATGCCACCTTTTAATATTTTAGCTTTGTGTATTTGTCTATTATGCTTTCTTACTTGTTTGATATAATACCAATAATCTAATTGTTTTGCTTTTGGATTACCGCTAATACACAGAGCATCTATTCTGTGTGATTTGGGTAACTTATGAGT
>Ga0209409_1001335_pt1 | contig 21486 bp, 17 predicted proteins | sample AD_JPNMR1_MetaG_FD_184424 | JGI IMG/M metagenome (GOLD analysis project Ga0209409, IMG submission 184424) | Active sludge microbial communities of municipal wastewater-treating anaerobic digesters from Japan - AD_JPNMR1_MetaG (SPAdes) (version 2) | ecosystem: Engineered > Bioreactor > Anaerobic...
CCACCCCATAAATCTGTTCCTGTAAAAACTTCTCTAACTCTTTGGGGTCCTTTTCCACCCGTAGCCATGTCTTCAGGTGCTCTTCATCACTGAAGTATTCATAAGGCATATTGCCAGGATAACTGCCATACGGAACCTCAATCACTGCATCCACACACCAGAATGGAATAACTGTTTTTTCAGGCTCGCGGCGTATTTCATCATGTGGGATAATGCGTTCAGCAGTTATAACCACTCGCTTGGAAGCTTTTGCTAAATCAAAGTCAGATACCGATGCACCATACACTCTGCAATTCCCATACACATCCGCTTCATGAACATGAATGGCTGCAAAGTCAGGGAACAGTGCTGGCATTGCTGCATACTTTTTGCCAGTAAATGGGCAGGTTATAACTTTGGCAGCACTCTGCGCAAACGTATCAGTACCCAGAATATTGCGTGTTGGAATAAAAGAAATTCCCATTGCTGCGGCTTTCAATCGCCATGAAAGTGAGGCATTGGTCCACTCAGTAAGTTTGATTTTACCGCTTTCCACAGCACGGCGTGCATTGGGCGATAGGCCTCGCGCTTCCAGGCCTATAATATAAGCCACATCACAGCGATCAATGCATTCACCTGCCACCAGCACCTGAAAATCATGGGTTGATGTGTGCCCGGCAAAGCCTAAATGTTTTTTTCGCTGACGTACTATTTCATGAATGATAGCAGTTGGGATACGGTTTGCACCAAAACCGCCGATGGCGATGTAATCACCATCTTTGATCATATCCCTCACCACATCCTTAACATTTGATAGCTTAGGTTTCATGGAACGTGATTTATTCCTGAAAAAAGCTCGTGCATGATCTGGATCCGGATCAGTGAATAATTCATTTTTACCGGATACCATTGTTTCTTTCATATCACTATCATGTACACTCATTGCCATAGTTTCCTCCTCAGCCTAATAAATTATACATACATTATAATATTGGTTGAACATACAATCAAATATATTCGTTTTTAAGCTACCTGTACAGTTTTGGCATCCTCCTCATACAGAGAATCAATGATGGATTTATACTTTTCCTGCACAATTTTACGCTTAACTTTGAGTGTTGCAGTTAATTCACCGGTTTCTTTTGAAAATTCATTTCGTATAATACCCACCTTTTTCACTGTTTCATACCGTGCCAGCTTTTGATTGCATTTCTCAATATGCTCTTCCACAACCTTCTGGAACTGTTCATTTTCCAGTAAATCATTAAAACTTGTAAATGAAATACCTTTTTCTCTTGCAACATGTTCAGCCTGTTCCTGACTTATATTAACCAGTGCTGTTAAATATTTTCGCTTATCACCAATAACTATCGCCTGTGTAAACAATGGGTCTGATTTTATAAGATTTTCAATCTTCTGCGGTGCTACGTTTTTACCACCAGATGTAATAATCAGATCTTTCTTCCTGTCAGTAATCATCAAAAATCCTGCATCATCAAATACTCCAATATCACCACTCATAAAATATCCATCAGGTGTAAAAGATTCTTTTGTTTCTTCGGGCATCTTCCAGTACCCTTTGAACACATTATCGCCTTTAATAAGTATCTCACCATCATCAGCTATTTTAATATCAACACCAGGCAAAGGCCTTCCCACTGTACCAATGCGGTAATCAGCAATATTACTCATAGTAGCCGGTGCACAACATTCAGTCATTCCATAGCCTTCTATGACCATGATACCTGCTGAATTAAAGAATAATATTATTTCACGTGCGGTTGGAGCGCCTGATGCTGTCATCCAGCGAACTCTACCACCCAATGCATTCTGCAATTTTTTAAATATGATGGCATACGCTATTTTATACTTTAATTTCAGCAACAACCCCGGCTTCTTCTTCTGTTCCCGCAAGGTGCTTATTTTATTACCAACTTTCTGCCCCCAGTAAAATACCTTCTGTTTAAACGGGGACTGTTCCTGAACCTGCGATATAATTCGCTGGTAAACTTTTTCAAGCACACGGGGCACTGCAAGCACAACCGTTGGCCGTTTTTCCTGAATGTCCTGTAAGATAGTATCTAAACTTTCTGCATATGAAGCAGTTATGCCAACATACATACCATAGAAATGTCCGGCTATTCGTTCAAATACATGACTCAATGGCAAAAATGGAACAGTCTGATCGGTATCATACGCATAATGTGGCTCAATCTTGTGCAATGCCATGACTACTGCCATAATGTTTTTATGGGTAATCATTGCACCTTTTGGCACACCAGTTGTTCCTGATGTATATACTATAGTTGCAAGATCATCCGGCGTTACTGCATCAGCTAACTCTTTAAACTTACCAGGATTAGCATCATACAATTTTTTACCTTTTTCAAGTAATTCAGCAAAGCTCATTACCAGTGGATTTGCACCGACGCCATTCATATCAATTACTATAATCTTTTGTAATCCTGGATACCGTTTTGCAGTGTATAATCCCTTTTGTAATTGTAGATTGTTTTCCACAACCATAAACTTTGATTCAGAATGGGAAACAATATACTCAACTTCTTCATCAATTAATGTAGGATAGATAGGTACTATACATCCTCCAGCACCCAACACTCCCATATCGGTATAGAGCCATTCAAGCCTGTTCTCAGATAGCAAAGAAACCCTGTCGCCTTTTTTAAGCCCCATATCCTGCAATGCCAGTCCTACATGCGCAGCGCGTTTATAGTAGTCTTCCCATGAGGCACTTTCCCACCTGCCTTTCAATTTCTTTTCAATTGCTATTCGCGGTCCATATTTTTTGGCTCTATTCTCAAAAACCTGATTCATTGTTTTTTCTTCCATAAAATCCTCCAAATTGTATTAACAATGCTTGAATTGAGGTTTTCTTTTTTGCAAAAAAGCCTCTATCCCTTCCCTTTTGTCGTGTGTCTCGGCAATCTTTCCAAATAATGTACTTTCTAATTTTAATCCTTCTTCAAGGCTCAGTTTGCTTCCTTTCATTACTGCTTCCACAATAGCCCTCACAGCTATCTGCCCTTTTTTTGCAATTGATGAGGCAAATTTTAAACCTTCTTCCATCAATGTTTCTGCTGGATATACTCGGTTAACAAGTCCAATACGTAATGCCTCATCCATGTTTATAAACATTCCTGTTAACATAATTTCTAATGCTTTTGCATTTCCTAATAACCTGGCACTACGCTGTGTACCTCCAAATGCGGGAATTATTCCCAGCATGATTTCGGGTAATCCCATCTGCACATTTGTAGCTGCTATACGCATGTGACACGCTAATGCTATCTCCATGCCACCACCCAGACATAAACCATTTATAAGGGCAATAACAGGTTTTGGCGATAGTTCACATAAAGATACTATTGCCTGTGCCCTGCTTGTTATCTCCACTCCTTTTTCATAGGTATCCACTTCCATAACCGCATTAACATCCGCACCAACAACAAATGTAGAACCTTTACCCGTCAATACAATTGCATGAACAGAAGTATCCTGCACCAGCTGACTCATTATATTTTCAAACTGTTCCATGGTTTCTGTATCAAGTGCATTCAAAGGTGGATTGTCAAAATACACTACTGCTACGTTTTCTTTTTCCATCTGATAGTAACATTTATTACCCATACAAATAACCTCTAACAGTAAGTGAATGCAGAACTGATTTTCAGTACACCCCTGCAGGATAATTTCACCGGCAGGGATGTACTGTGATAGTAACTATCGCTTCTTTAATCCCATAATTTCACGTGCTTCATCAGGTGTGGCAGGCTCTCTGCCCAATGATTCAGCTATACGCACTGCCCACTCAACCTGCTCATAGCTACCTTTAGCCAGTTCGCCGGTAGGTATCCGTATATTATCCTCAAGACCAACACGCATGTGGCCGCCAACAAGACATGACATAGTTATTGCAGGGAATTGTTCCAGACCTACTCCACAGGTAGTAAAGTTAGCATCTTCGGGTAATGCGTTCTTTAAAACCATAAACATATCCGGCCTGAATGCCATACCACCTGCAACACCCCATACAAAGTTAAAGTTATATGGTTTTGTAAAGAATCCCTGTTTTGAAATCAAAAGCCAGTTATCCAGGCCACCCAGGTCATACACTTCAACTTCTGGCTTTACTCCATTTTCTTCCATGGCTTTCCCAAAGTCCTGTAGCATGGTGAACGTATTCTCAAACACAAAGTCTATAAATATTTTTCCAGTCTTTCGGTCTATAATGCTGAAATTCATGGTATTGGTATTGAGTGAAGCCATTTCAGGTTTGACATATATTATCTGGCTAATACGCTGTTCAGCCGTTTTACCCATACCCACCGCAGAACTTAAGTTAACAATAATATCCGGGCACTTGTCTTTGATTGCATCATGGGTATCCTTAATGCGTTTATGGTCATGAGTTGGCATTCCATTGTCTTCTCGGGCATGGACATGAACCATTGCAGCACCTGCTTTATAGCATTTGTAAGCTTCTTCTGCAAATTCCTGTGGTGTGTAAGGAACTGATGGGGTCTGGTTTTTCATTGTTGCTGCTCCAGCCAGAGCTGCGGTGATAATGACTTTTTTGGACATAGCTTTCCTCCTTTCTTTTAACAATTTTTCCTCTTCTGAAATTACTGGCTCCTCTCCCTTTGCACCTGCAGGTTTACGTTCAGACACAAATGCTTTTTCAGGTTTCTTAGGTGCAAAATGAGAAATATCTAAAATGGTATTTGTGGGTGAAGATGAAAATACTGCCTCAACCTTCATCCCAATTTTTACTTCTTCAGGTGCTATTCCATCAAGAATGTGAACAATAGGCGTATCAGCACCATCAAGCTTTATAAGTGCCATCACAAAGGGTGCTTTCCTGGGAAGATGCTTGTCATCATACCGTACAACCGTAAAATTTACAACCTCACCAGTTGGCTGTACCTCAACCCAGTTATCACGTATATCAGTAAGATCACGCTCACATGTCTGGCGTGGTGGCAGATATACTTTGTTACACACGGGACATTTTACGCCCATGATCTTTTTCTTGTCACGAAGCGTGGTAATAAAGGTACTACCTACCCTTCCAGCAAAATAACTATAAGGCAATGCTAACTTTCCTTCAACTACAAAACAATCTTTCCTGTCATAATCAAGTGCCATAGCATTCCTCCATCACTCATCAATCTCAAAATATTTGATATCAAAGATGCTTCCAGTACGGTGTTCATTCCACACCGGGCGTACACGTGTACCTGAAACATCATCTTTACCACCTTTTATCCTGTCTATCTGGTCCCTGCGGATCAAATGGGCAAACGTATCATTACCCGAACAACCATCTAACAGTATATTTACCATTCCATACGGTGTTTCCCGTGTTTCACCCGTTAATGGATCAGGGCTGGCATAATACACATATTCCATATAACGCACCTGACCCTTTGGGCCAACCTCAACCCATTCATCCACACGAACACGGCATTCTGCACAAACTTCTCTTGCTGGCAGCTGAATTCGCCCACATTTGGGGCATTTGTTACCAAGGATCTTCTTTTCTTTCAATGCATTCAGGAATTTCCCCATCACAGGCCCTGTTGAAAACTTCTGATCAACAGATATTATCTTCTTCAGTACAATGAGTTCCTGTTCTGGTGTACCGCTTGCCATTGGGTCCTGATATTTTCCAAATATCTCACCCAATTTTAATGCCAGCTGTGTTTCACCAACTATCGCTGCCTTTCCTGCTGATAGTAGTGAAAACGCATCAACTTTACCCAACATTACATCTACCCAATCTTTAGCTTCCTGAACCTCAAGTTTAACGGTAAATTTTTCAGCCCGCTCTTCTTTTAATTCGCACTTGCCATCTTTAATGTATGCTGTCCACACACCACCATCAGCACCACCTATATCATACACTATGACAGCCTCCTGAGGGGCATTCTGTGGCTGGAAACGGGATACAAGTGTACCAAACATATCAAGAATGTAATCCCGTGTTGACATGGCAGCTTTCTTTGGGACATACTTTTTAAACATCTTTGCAGTTTTGCCAAACTGGCCAAAGTCACCCTCAATTTTTACCTTGCCAGACGTAAAAGCATTTGCCGCATCAACTTTGCCAATGTTAATTCCAACAAATGTCTCTCCGTCACAAACCATCACTGCAACACAATCGCTGATATCATCAGTTTTAATGACTTCCAGCAAGCCATCGGATACAATGATTTTCCATTTACCTTCACCGGTAATATCATATCCAAACTTAGCAGTAACACCTTTTGCACCTTCCGGTCTGAATCGGTCGTTCATTGTATCAAATATATCTTCTACTTTAACACCCCAGTATTCCATATAACCCTCCTACCAGCTTAATTCTTTTTCTAACATCATCAGAACAGTCCACATGGTACCACCAAACCCAGAGGCTAACGCATGCTTAACTTCTTTGGGAATTTGATGAGCACCTGCATCACCCCTGACCTGCAACGCTGCTTCAGCAACCCGCAATAAAGCAGTAGCACCAATTGGATTAGTTGCAATAACACCTCCTGAAGGATTGATTGGCATAGAACCACCAATCATGATCTCCTTATTTTCTACTAAACGAAGGTGTTCATCACCTTTCAGGAAGAAGAAGTCTCTCAGCCAATCCAGTCCCCACCATGCAGCAGGGTCATACATTTCAAATACATCGAAATATTCCAGCGGGTTTTTAATGTCATTTCTTTTAAAGAGTTGTTCAGCAGCAAATTTATGTGTCTTCAACACGGGATAATCTTTGTGATAGCCAAATATATTGAAGGTTTCTTCACGGTGGATAGTAATATGATCCCGTATCCATACAGGTTTTTTAGATAGCTCTTTAGCTTTTTTCTCACTGGCAAAGATTACTGCACACGCACCATCTGATTGCGAGCACATGTGAATAAGGCGCAATTCACCAACCAGTTGCGGCGATGTGTTCATCAATGTTTCAAGCTGATCAAAATCCAGGCCAAATGCCCTGTGTGCATTGGGATTTAAACATGCATGCTTATCCATGATAATACGATACATCATTGCTGCACGTTTTGCTCTATCTTCACCAAACTCCTGAATGACATCATATGCAGTGGATCCTGTTAATGCACCTGTCTGCAAATTTCGGAACCATAGGGGATCAGCCATATTGGTAATACCACCCGTTGTATGACCTTCCTGCAGTTTCTCAAATCCAATCGCCATGACTATGTCATACATTCCTGACGCAACCAGATTGTCACTGGCGCATGCAAGCGTTGTACCCACCGTTCCACCAGTAGTTATTCTGATGCTGTCCTTCCCATACGCTCCTGTTCCAAGCACATGCCATAAATCAGGCTGGTGAATCATCTCAAATAGTTCCATATTACCATGAACTATACAATCTACATCCTTGATGCTTATATTAGCATCTTTAAGCGCAGCAGATACTGCTTCATGGATCATCTCAGGCTGATTGACATCTTCTCTATGGCTTGAATGCTTGGTTTGTCCTATACCAATAATTGCAACATTTCTATCCTTTTTTTGTGCCATGGTCACCCCTCCTTTACACTTCAAAAATCACAACAGCCTGGTGTTGACCGGCCGCACCATAGGTGCTCTGTGCCAATGCACGTTTTGCACCTTTAACCTGACGTTTACCAGCTTCACCTCTTAGCTGATAAAAGCATTCGATAGCTCTGGCAGCACCACCTAAAAGCAATGGATTGCCATTTAACATGCCTCCAGACATATTGACATTAAATTCATCCATGCCACCATCATCAATCCACTTCCCGCCTTTGCCTTCTTTAGCCAGACCAATGCCTTCAGCCCACATTGGCAACTGGTATGCAGCATGGTCACACAATTCAAAAAGTTGAATGTCTTTTTTAACATCTTTGATCCCTGCTTTCTTCAATGCCCTTTCAGTTGCATTTCGTAATGAAAAATTTGATGTTAAATCCTTATCACCAAGGAAATAACTATCCATACAGCTTGCATAGCCGGTTATCCACACTGGCTTATCGGTAAATTCTTTTACACGTTCTTCACTACAAAGCAACATGCCAAAAGCCCAATCGGTTGTTGGATAATAATGCAGTTGCCGCAGTGGATCAGCTAATAGAGGCGACTTCATAACATCATCTTCTTTTATTGGTTCATTTTCACGTGCAAAGGGGTTTTGCTTAGCTTTTTGCCTTGAACGAACCACAATCTTTGCCAGATGTTTTTCATTTACCCCGGACTTTTCCATATATGCCCGTGCCTGCATTGCATTGACATTAACAAAATCCATCCCCAGTGGCCTGCAATAGAATGGGTCAAATGCAAGATTTGTACACATAGTACGGCTTTCTGGCTGCGATTCTTTCATATGTCCCATATAAAGAACCACATCATCATGCCCAGAGAGTATGCTTGCCATAGCATACCCCAAACCATTAAGGCTTTCCTGCGCCATCTTCTCTTCACCCCTGAAATGAGCACCAACAACATCAGTCATGCCATTATTTGAAATTGTACGCGCATCCCACACGTCATCAGAACAGGTAATAACAGTACGTATGCCCTTTTCCATATCAAAGCTCACCTTTGTTTGTGACATTATGCCTTCAAAACATTCCAGAAGCATATTCTGGAAACGCGCATACCACAAATTGGGGTCATTCTTAATCTGAGCAACAGCACAGATAGCAACTCGTTTTTGCATACCCTATGAACCTCCTTTTTAAATATTAAATATTATATGGTAAATTCACATTATACCCATGCCTAACAATAGCAGTTCCAGAAATCACCATGTTTGATGGCTTTTAATATTGAATCCTTATTCCTTTTTGCATCCAGTTCTATCCATGCCCTACCAATACCTATAGCTGTGTGAGCATCATCAGAGACTATTGAAGGATGCGGAAATGTCATTTCGTTGAACCGTTTAACCTTAAATCCTTTGGAAGTTATTTCCATAGCATCAATGGCAAACATTTTCTGAAGATTATAAAGCCTATCCATAATCTGTTCTATATCAAGGTCATACTCTGGCAGATGATTAAATATGTGAAGCAACTGATTATCACCAAAAATCCTGTTTACGTGGATATATCCTTTCAAGAACACAGTCATTTCAATACCTGGAAAAATAATCATATTTGATTTAACATTATTATAGATTTCATCATAGCCGGGTTTTAACAGGTAATCGTGATCGGTGAAAGCTATAAAATCGTATCCTTTTTCTTCATAACGCACAGCAACCTGCTGGGGTGTAAGCGTCCCATCAGAACATGTGGTATGCGTATGTAGGCACCCTTTCAAAAGCATTGTATTATACAATTTAATTAATTTTTTAAACAATTGAATGAATGTCCAACCAATATTTTGATAAAAAAATAAAAATTTGAAGCAACATATAATTTATTGGACATCCAATCAATTTGCAAATTAATTAATATAATACAATATGTCAATAATTTTTTAAAAATTTTTCTGTTTGGATGATTATTTTTTTAACAGCAACTTATGTACAAATAAATAATAATGTACAACTCGTCCCATCATGTAATAAACATTGCATCACCGTATGAAAAAAATCTGTATCGTTCCTTAACTGCTTCCCTGTATGTTTGCATAATACAATCATATCCAGCAAACGCAGCAACAAGCATAAGCAATGTTGATCCGGGAGTGTGAAAATTGGTAATCAGCGCATCAACAGATTTGACAGTATAGGGTGGATAAATAAAAATGTTGGTAGCTCCATATCCATGCTTATACTCACCATTATGATAAACTGATTCAAGTACACGCAGTGATGTGGTGCCAACAGCTATCACCCTTCCTCCTTTTGCCTTTGCATTATAGATAGATTCCACGGTTTTTTCTGGCAAATAGTATTCTTCTGTATGCATTGTATGTAGCCTAATATCATCCACTCTAACAGGTTGAAATGTGCCCCATGATACATACAGGGTTAAAAATGAAATAGTAGCACCTTTATCCTGTATCTGTTTCAGCAAATCATCAGTGAAATGCAATCCCGCTGTGGGCGCTGCTGCTGCACCGTACTTCCTGGCAAATACTGTTTGGTAGCGTTCATAATCATTTTTATCAGGGGACCGTTGAATATAGGGTGGTAGAGGCAACTCTCCTATCTTTTCAAGCATTGCATAATCTATGTTAGGCTCAAATTTTATTGTAATACCTTCTTCCGATTTTTCCACAACAACTATCGACACTGAATTATTTTTAATAGGATACAGTATTTCACCAGGTTTAATCCTTTTTAACCGGTTGCAGATAGCTTCCCAGGTATTATCGCACAATCTTTTTGTTAAGACAACTTCGATGGTAGCACCTGTTGAGCGTTTACAATAAATTCGGGCTGGTATAACTTTAGCATTATTGAAGATCAGAATATCATTGGCATTAATGTAGTTAGGTAAATTGTAAAATTTTTCATGCACCAAGTGTTTAGATTTTCTATCAAGAATAAGCAGACGTGATTCTTCACGTTTATCAGCCGGGTACTGAGCAATCAACTCCTGTGGGAGGTCAAAATCGTAGCTTTCTAAAAGATATAATTTCTTTTCCATGTTTGACAATTATCTTGATAGCAATTATAGCACAATAAAAATATAAATTATCTTTTAGAAAGCAGCCGAAACACCTGTTTTCAATATATGATGGTTTTTATAATCCTCACCTTTTGAATAATCATGCAATAAGTAGGTATACTCACCTATTATTTTTACATTTCGTGCCAAGAGGTATGTTAACGATAGTGTTGCACTTTCGTAATTTAATGAATGGACTCCACTTTCCCGATAATCTGAATCTACCTTATTGTATAGTGCTGTAATCACATAGTTGCTGCGGTCACCTTCGGGCTGAAATATCAATTCTGCCATATAACCTTTTGTGGCAATTGATTTTTTATTTTCAGTAAAATATGCATTACTATCTTTTCGGTACAGAAATAATGTGTTAAGCTCAAACGGTCCCAAAATAATTGACAAATCCCCACCATAATAAGACACACTATTCGTGAACACATCGGTAACAGTATCATCTGCTGTATTTTTTTCTTTACCTATGTAACCAAAACCACCAATCCTTACCACATCAAAAAGTTCCTGACTGGCTCTAAAAAAGTAATTCTTATACTTATCGCCATCAAAATTATCATGTTCATCTGCCGGATCAATCCCATTCCCATTTACTATCTCCGCAACTAACGTTAATCCAAAGTCAAAGCCTTTATCAACAATTATGCCACGATCATATTTTAAATTGCATAATGAACGATTGGGTTTTGCAGCAAACGGAACATAGCTTTCATACGTCAATCTGAGTTCATTCTTGTAGATGGGGTCAGATACAGAAAATTGACCTGCCGTTATATTAATACCTGTTCCCAATAAATCAGTATAATACAAGAAAGCATCTTCAATACCAACAACATCCCCTTTTTCAGAAAAGAAAAAGTAAAAGTAATATGATAAATTCTGTGCGATAGGGCCACCCGAAATAAATTTCAATAGTATTGGTGTTTGTAGATCATTAGATACTTCATCATCTTTATCTGCAACTGCATACGCATCCAGTCGCATGCCAATAGGGAAATTACGTGTCAATTCCAGTGAAGGATCACCGGTATCTATTGTTGCATATGAAGGCTCACCTTCAGGCAGCCTGAATCCATTTGCAGCAAATTCTTCCCCGTAAGGTTTAAGTTTGGGAAAAGGCGCATGGCATGTCTGGCAGGTAAACTTATACCTGCGTGCAAATCCTGGCATTGCCTGTGATTGTTCTTCACAATATAATAGTACACCAATAACCAATAATACAATAATGGTATACATGGTACATGTTTTCATTGCACTGCTCCTCCCGTTGGCTGTCTTTTATTTAATATATAACATCAATTGTTACAACATCAGTATTTATCATTCTATCCATTGACTCTGACTCCGGCACTTTTAAAAATTGTGCAACTGGTCTTACCAGTAATTGATAATACAATGTTGCCCGTATTGTCAATGGCCCCGGTGCAACAGTATCGGGGACGGTCCATGTATATGTTTCAACTTTTGTTTCCCGTGGCGCTATTCTGTAATCCACACCAAACTTTGCTGTATTCCACTGAGCAATAGTCATAATCCCATTTTCAGTAAAATAAGGCATTCTGAATATTCTATCCCCAACTGGAACATCTTCACGGATTATGCCATCAAAATCTGCTGGTACATCCATCATCTCGGCAAAATCCTGATATGCCTTCTCACGTGAAGCAATAGTGTATTCTTCCCCTTGAAATCCTTTTTTATCAACTTTCAGATGATATACATTTCCTTTGCTGTCAATTGCTTCAACATGCAAATACAAAAGCCTGTCTTCAACTGAACCAGTTGGCACTTTATGGCCACACTTTTGATTATACAGATAAACTGATATCTTTGTTTTCATCCCTGGTTCAACAAAATCTGTATCAGGATATATCAGAACATCTATTGCACCATTGTATTTGGCCTGAAAATGGCCTCCATGGAATGTATGCTGTTTAAGATCATCGTATAATTTGTTTTCAGTCTTTGCTCGCTTGCCTGCCGCTTTAGGCATATGGCATGTCTGGCACACTACCCCCTCTTTGCTATATGGGCCCTCTTTCCACTCATTATATGTTGCTTTAACCCATACTCCCCATGGGCTTTTTTCATTATGGCAATTGGCACAAAATTCAGGCTTGGTAATTAAATCTGATTTTACGATATCATGTGCTGGAGAATTTTTGCCTCCTCTTGGTCCATATTTTGTTCTTCCAGGCTTTGCAAAGAAACTGAAGTTATACTGTTCATTCTGATTAAACGACACAATGGTATGACATACATCACAACTTACGCCTTCATTTGCCATTGATTTTTTCTCTGGCCGTGGCGGAGGTGTATCTCCTGCCATAAATGAAATCGGCGCATGGCATCCATTACAGCCATCAGCAACAGGTTTAAATTTTGGATTTCGCCTGCCATGAGAAACAGCTAAATCAAAATATTCAATCTCATCCCATGGATGAACAAAAGCCTGTGCCATCATACTCTTTTGCCATTGGTAATAAATTTCCACATGACATTGACGACAGTATGTTGCCTTTTGAAAATCTTTATATGCATATAATCCGTGTAATGCTTCACCAAATTTTTGTGTTTGCGCTATAGCCAAAACGCATATTCCAAAGAGTATAAAAAGAACGCTGATACTCATCTTTTTCATATACTTCCTCCTGGCATATGTTTATTTTACAATGAACAAATATCAAAGTCAAGATTATATTTAATACTATTGTCACTGTAATTTTTTGGTATGTGCGATAGTTCATGTAATGGATTGCAGGGTTTATCAATGGTTGCAAATGTAGTTAATAAAAAGCATTGAGATTATACGGTGAAGGAATACCTGAAGATGATACAATCATAACATGATTGATTAAGTTTAATCTTTAATTGAAAAGCAATTACTGAATTCAATCGAAGTGCGGCTACCAATCCTTATCCAGGTGTGATAATGTTCCCGGCAATTCTATTATTCAGAGCAAAGATAACATGTTTACTTTTGCATAGAATATGTCATGATTCGTATGCCTTTATAATAAAACTTAAGAATCTGATCAAAACGCATACCCTGTTGTGCCATCTCTTTTGCACCCCACTGACACATTCCTACACCGTGACCCCATCCATGCCCCGTCAAAATTAATCCTGTCCGCGTTTGTTTTGCTTCAAAATACAGGCTTTTTATCTTTTTTGCATCAAACATTAACCTGAAATCATTTCCGCTCATTCTGATAATGCCGTTATCATGTTCTATCTTAACCACTGTTACACGGGTACCTTGGCGTCCTAAGGTTATAGCCTTAATTTTTCCTACTCCCTTATATCTTTTGACCAGAGCTTCATATATTTCATTTAAGGTAAGCTCAACCTGCCAGCTATAATTGGGAGAATTTTTACAATACGGGCAAACTACTGATGTCAGATATGGCAAATCCTCACCCTGCCATACATATTTGTCATCTGTAGTTTTTCCTCCACAGGTTGAATGGAAATATGCAAGTATGGGTTTATTATTATATGTCATAATAATACCAGCAGTAGCATCCACCGCTTTGTTGGTTGCTTCAGTTTCAACTGCTTTACCTTTATATACCTGAAAATTGTTTGTTGCGTCTAGGTCAAAGTACGTACTGTTGTTTTTCATCAGATGATAGTATGCGTACGTTCGTGCTGCAACAGCCTGTGCTTTTAAGACTTCTTCAGGCCAGCCTGACATTATTTCAGATGGCAAGACGCCATAAAGATATTCATTCATCTTTAATACATTAACTACCTGTATTTTCCCCACAACAGTATGAAGCTGTATCATCCCTCTAACTGTAATACCATTTACCTTAATTTCATTATTCCAGGATTCAAACTGCAATGGTTGTGTCAATTGATTGTCAAACAATACAAAACGCTTGGCATCACCATTATATACAATAGTATTATTTGCTGGTTGTATTACTTTTGTCCTGGCTGTGGTGATCACTTCAACTTTAAGCTGGTCGCGTAATAAAAGAATTTTAATATAATCGTTATCAAACCCAATACGCTTTCCAGTTTTAGCCATATATTCAGGCGGAGGCACACAACCTGCTATTGTTACAAAGATTATAATCAGCAACCATCTGAAAACATGAGCTATCGCCATATTAAAAACCTGAAACCCTTAACTTTTTGGATGAAAACGTTTGTGAATTTCCTGCAATTGCTTACGTGCTAAATGTGTGTATACTTGTGTTGTTGAAATATCCACATGCCCCAAAAGTTCCTGGACAGCTCTGAGGTCAGCTCCACGTTCAAGTAAATGTGTTGCAAATGAATGGCGTAATGTATGAGGAGTTATATTTTTACGTATATCAACCATCCTGGCATAACCTTTTAGCAATCGCCACACTGATTTTCGATTCAACATGCCGCCTTTCTTGCTTATGAAAAGATACTCACTTATTCTATTGCCAAGTATAATAGGGCGTGAATCATTTAAGTATTTTTCAATCAGGCGTTTTGCTTCATCTCCAATAGGTACAATCCGTTCTTTATTTCCTTTACCCAATACTTTTAAGAACTTGTTTTTCAAATCAACATCTATCACCTTTAATTCTACTGCTTCAGATATTCGCAAACCCGCTGAATACAATAATTCAAATATTGCTTTATCACGCAACTGGTACAGATCATCCTCACGTATTGAAGCAAACAGCCTGTCAATTTCCTCTATAGACAAAAAATCAGGCAAAGCTTTTTGAAAATGAGGTGTTTCTATTTTTACAGTTGGGTTGCTAATATTCTCAATGCTTGCCATATAATTATAAAACTGCCGTATTGCGGCCAGGGATCGCGCTAATGTCCGTGCGGAATTTCTTTTTTTATTTTTTTCAAAAAATAAAAACTGTTCCACATCATCCTGTGAAGCATTGAGTATTGTTTTATTTTTACGCGCCAAAAAATCAGAAAATTTTTTTAAATCATAGGTGTATGAATAAATAGAATTAGGAGAAAGCCCCTTTTCAATCTGTAAAAACCGCTTAAACCTCTTTATTGCAATAATATCTTTCAAAGTATATCACCTCTTCATAATACTCCTCCTTGATTCGCAATAATCCTACCGGGATAAAATAACTATAAATAATACAAATTATTATTTTTTATTTCTGATATAATATCGGAAAATTATGGATTATGTCTTGAAGGGATTTAACGAAAAAATTTATTATTTATTCATACCGTAAGGCTTCAATAGGTTTTAAATCTGCAGCCTTTTTGGCAGGGTAATAACCAAAAAATATACCAACAGCACATGCAAAGAGAAATGACAGTAGAATTGATGTAACAGAAAATATATATGGCCATTCTACAATATAGGTTATGAGATAATAAACAAATAAACCCAGAATAATGCCAACGATGCCCCCCAATCCGCTCAACGTTACTGATTCAATCAAAAACTGACTGAGTATATCACGCCTTTTTGCACCTATTGCCATTCGTATGCCTATTTCACGTGTGCGCTCACTTACTGAAACAAGCATAATATTCATTATGCCAACACCCCCAACAAAAAGGGAAATAGAAGCAATTCCTGCCAGTAACATAGATAGTGTTTTTGATATATATTCCGCCATCTCTAGCTTTTGCTTGCTTGTTGTAATACGAAACTCATTTGAATCAGGTGGAACCATATGGGCCCTGTGGAGATATTCTTTAATTTGTTCAACTGCTTCATCCATCTGTTTATCTGAATACACCGATACATATATACGGTCAATCTTGTTGTTCCCAATAATTTTCCGCTGTGCAGCACCATAAGGTATTACCACGACATTATCAAAATCTTTTCCACCAAATGACTCACCCAATTCTGACAGCACCCCGATAACCTTAAAAGGCACATTATTAATAATTACAATATTGCCAACGGGCTCTTCATATATAAAAACATCTCGCATAACTGTGGCCCCAATAATGGCAACTTTTTCGTGTGTTGCTATCTCAATATCAGTAAAATATCTCCCTGATGTTAATGGCCATAATTTCATCTTGAAATAATCATTTTCTACCCCATACATCCCGCTTATTGTCGATCGATCTTTATAATTTACCTGAACATTTGACTTGGTAATGATAATTGAAGCATATTTAACCTGAGGAAATTTTTTTTTGATATTTTCTGCATCAGCTTCGGTAAGCAAGGTATGAAATGAGGCAATCTCCATGGCATTTTTGCCATAGGTACCAACTCTTTCTTCAACAGTAATTTGAGCACTCCGTCCAATTCCAATCATTACAATAACCGAGGAAACGCCTATTATAATACCAATGCTGGTAAGAATTGAACGAGCTTTATTTTTTGAAAGCGATCGTAAAGCAGTTATTAAAAGATTTGTAAAGTCCATATTATATTCTACTTCTTTTCAACTTTTTTATTGGGCTGTCATCAATAATCAAGCCATCCTTAAATACAACTTTTCTATCTGCATATTCAGCCACATCAGGTTCATGAGTTACCATTATAATAGTAATATTATACTCTTTGTTTAATGTAGTAAATACATTCATGATCTCAGTTGTATTTTTTGTATCCAGGTTACCTGTTGGTTCATCTGCAAGCAGAATTGCAGGGTCATTGATAAGCGCTCGCGCAATAGCAACACGTTGCTGTTCGCCACCTGATAGCTCATTGGGATGGTGCATCTCCCTGCCAGATAAGCCAACCATTGCCAATAATTTTCTAGCCCTGTTTTTCATCTCTTCATGAGTAAAACCACCTCTGTAGAACAATGGCATTTCAACATTCTCTATAGCCGGGGTTCTTGATAGCAGATTGAATCCCTGAAATACAAAACCAATCTTCCTGTTTCTGATTTCAGCTTTCTGATTATCGTTTAACGATGTGCCATCAATACCATCTAAAATGTATTTGCCAGAAGTTGGTGTATCCAGAAATCCTAAAATGTTCATAAATGTAGATTTCCCGGAACCTGAGGCTCCCATTATGGCAACAAATTCACCTCTTTTAACTTTTAAAGTAACACCCTTCAAGGCATGAACAGAAACTTCTTCGCTTATTTTATAAATTTTTTGCAAATTCTCAATATTAATAATTGGAATATTCATACTAGAATTACTACTTTTTAATTGAAATTTGCTTTCTTACACGTATAAGAATAGTATCACCAGGTTTTACATCACCTTTTTTTATTTCTGTATATTCATCTCCGTATAATCCAGTTTGTACTTCAACAGGCACTATCGTACCTCTTTTCTTTTTCCATATATATTTTTTATCTTTATTAAGTTTGTATTTATCAATAAAAGGTGGAATAACAGTAAAAGCATCATTGGGTATTCGCATAGTATTCTGTTTTTTATCAACCTCAATGGTAACTATTGCTGTCATACCCGGTTTTAATAAATACTGAGAGTTGTCACATATTGCAACAGCATCATAGGTAATAACACCTCCCCTGTTCACCGGATTAAAGCGTATTTGTTTGATAGCTCCGGTAAATGTTTGATCCGGATATGCATTAACAGTAAATTTGATTTTCTGATCACTTTTAACCTTGCCGATATCAGTTTCATCTATGACTACCATAATCTGCATGGTTTTTAGATCGCGTACCATCAAGAACAACCGCTTATTCCGTACAACGGGATCAGATTCATTAATGTCTCGAGAAACAATAATACCGCTTATTGGAGCATAAATTCTTGTATTCTTTTGCATCTGGAGTAAATTTTTATAATCAACCAGCACCTGGCTATATGATAACTGCATCTTCTTATATTCATTTTCAGCCATCTCAAGGGCACTGGCTGATATCATATGTTCATTATACATGCTTTTTTTGACCTTCAGATCATTTTCCATGTTTTTCAGATCTATATTTAACTGTTCAAGCCTCTTCTGCATTTTTGTAATATCATTTTGCAAATCACCGGCATCTATTAAAGCTAACAATTGATATTGCTTAACATGCTGATTAAAATCAACATATACTTTCTGAACAACCCCATTAACCTGGCATAATATAGAAACAGGATCTAACAGATCAATAGTCCCGGTTGTTGATATTGTTTTAGATATTTCACCAATACTTACTTTTTCGTAATCATAAATATATTCTGAATCATCAACACCAGAGCGCAAAGAATATATCAGTATAAGGATGATTATGACAACACCAGCAATAAGGACTTTTTTCTTATTATTTAATACTATTTCTTTTATCATTTTGCATCAACCCCTTTTGAAAAGAGAATATTTTCATCAACACACAATAAACTTATCAATTGATTATAATTAATATAATAATCAGTAAGAATCTTTATATAATCGATAGTAACATTAATATAATTCAACTCGGCATCCTGTAATTCATTCTGTGTTATTATTCCCCTGTCATAATTCTTCTGCACCAGTTCCAGATATTTCCTTGCATTTTCAATCAATTGCCGTGATATATCCAGTTGCACTTTTATATCTTTCAATGAATTATAATAACTCTTAATATTTCCCGATAAAGTATCCACAACGGTTTTGGTGTTGTATAAAGCTTTGTTAAATGAAACCGCCGCACGGTCAATACTTGAAGAAAGAACACCACTGGTAAAAATAGGGAAATTTGCACTGACTCCAGCATGCATAGTTGGCTTCCAGTTATCCCTATCCGACAACGATTCTGTAAAAGCACCATTCTGAATTGCCCTGTTTTCATATCCCAGGGATGCTATAATATTTATAACAGGCAAACGCCTATCCTTTTCAATTTCAATCTGCGTTCTGGCAATTTCCTGATTAATTTCCGCCGACTTAATATCAAACGAATATTGCAAAGCTGTTTCAAGCAAATCATCTAAACTATATGGTATTTCTTTTATAGTACTATCAATATCAATGTCGGCAATGTTTATATCAAAAGGCTCAATTTGTATACCCATCAGTGTCAGTAATTTGCTTTTTGCAACTGCAACCTCATTTTGAGCTCTTTGATAATTCAAACGTGCATTGGTAAGGTCCACCTGCGCCCGTGAAATATCCAGCATGGTTCGTTGTCCATTCTTAAATAGCTGCTCAACATTAGCATACTTTATTTCAAAGCTTTTAACTAATTTTTCCAGCAATTCACTTTTCTTTTTTGCAAATGCTAATTGGTAAAAAGCTATCTTAACATCACGAATAATATTATTTTTTGTCTTTAAAGCCAATAGCGCAATATTATTATATTCCAGCTCGCGTAACCGCTCATAGTTACTCTTATTAGCATCATAAAGCTTATAACTTGCCTGTGCACCCACAAATAAACCAATAAGGGTATCTTTGCCGGGAACATTGAATGAGCTATTTACAGCATCTGATTTCAATATCTCAACTGTCTGGACTGTTCCATTTACCTGAATGTTATTGCTTCCTTTTGTTATTTTAAGATTAAGTGATGCAGCATTGACATCTTCCATGGCCATTTTTATATTGATATTATTTTGCAGAGCAATCTGCAAACAATCTGATAAATTTGCATTTGTGTAATTATCCGCATATACTTTCTCATAATGCCCAATACTAAGAAAAATTATAACAATAAGAAATAATAATACATAAGTACCCACAACTATCATCCGTTTCATATACAAATCCATACCCTTGCAAATGAAGTCATTAATCTTTTTTAAGGATGTTTGCTACATTGGATTAAATTCTACTTTCTACCATCTTACATAATGATGTAATTATATTCAATTAAAAAAAGTATATTATATAAATAGAAACCATTGTAATCTTAATTTGTTTTTCGATAGTTCCTGATAAAATAATATGTAAAATTATATTGTAAAATAATAATTCTGAAAAGAAATAAATTCAATGCTATACTATATACACCTGAGTAACATTATTTACATATGAGGTTATTACAATGAAAAACACAATAACAAAAGATATGACATTCGGTGAACTTGTCCAGAAATACCCTACTGCAGCACAGGTTTTAGCTTCGTATGGGCTTCATTGTATCGGTTGCCACATTGGCATATATGAAACTATTGAACAGGGTAGTAAAGCACATGGATTAACCGATACACAGATAAAAGAAATGCTGGAAAAATTAAATCAGGCAGTTTAATGCACTACCCGCACTAAAACAATTATACTGACATTTCTGGATAAAAACCCAAAAAAAAAAGAGCTATCGAACAATTTTGAATGATAGCTCTTTTTTATTGGTGAGGGGTGGATTCGAACCACCGAAGGCTTCGCCAACAGATTTACAGTCTGCCCCCTTTGGCCGCTCGGGAACCTCACCCTTTAAAGCTGGCGAGAGGAATCGAACCCCCAACCCGCTGATTACAAATCAGCTGCTCTACCGATTGAGCTACGCCAGCAAAACATGAAAACCTTCATATAAAATATAGCGTAAGTGTCAATAATTTTTCATAAAAATAATCGCTCTATCTACTGCTTTTTTGTATATTTGTTCAAAATATAAATATTCATATCATCGATATTACAATCAAACGAGTAATTATTCTTAATTATTTCACTAAGATCTGGAAATTTCTTCAGGGGGAACCTGTCATACCCGTAATAGCCTGATGGCGAAGTATCTATAAAAACAGCGGGAGGATTTTGCATAAACTCTTTAATAAATTTATCCCGCAAATACTGAATATATTTATTTACATTTTCCCCCATATCTTCATTGGAAACCCCAAACTGTCGCCCCGAAACATAGTCCGTTATAATAATTTTTGACGAACAACGCCTGTTTGCATAAATATAGGCAGAAGCTCCCGAACCCCATACAAACATTGTGTCATCTGGTGAAGTAATTGCCTGTACTCTTATTGCAACGTTTTTATAAGCAAAATCTGATAATGCATTGCTATCGCCTAAAAAATGATA
>Ga0209409_1001345_pt1 | contig 21360 bp, 15 predicted proteins | sample AD_JPNMR1_MetaG_FD_184424 | JGI IMG/M metagenome (GOLD analysis project Ga0209409, IMG submission 184424) | Active sludge microbial communities of municipal wastewater-treating anaerobic digesters from Japan - AD_JPNMR1_MetaG (SPAdes) (version 2) | ecosystem: Engineered > Bioreactor > Anaerobic...
AAGTACACTGATGTTTTATCTGTAAGGAAAGAAATCAGAGAAAAATGCCTGTTCTATCATCCTATTGACCCCCTTGAACTTCTTGGAATAGCGCTTGCCATGTTTTACATTGCAAAAGGAGATGTTAGGCAGGCGGCGATAGGTGGCACAAACATTGGCAGGGATTCAGATACCATTGCAGGAAGGGCAGCAATGCTGTCTGGAGCTCTGAGTGGAGCAGGTTCAATTCCACAGGAATGGATAAATCTTTTCAAACCAGAAGTCCTTGAAAAAGTCAGGAAAAACTCTGAATTGTTTGTTGAAAATGTCGTCTATGGAAGAATTAAAAGATTAAACAATCGCATGAAACTTCTTTAAGAAAGGAGGAAGATGACAGATAGACAGAGGTTTTGCTCGGTAATGGAATTCAAAAAGGTTGACAGGATTCCAAATTATGAACTTGGTCTGTGGGGACAAACCATTCAAGAGTGGTTTCAACAGGGACTACCTCAGGATGCTCTGTATTTCAGCTGGTTTGAAGGTGAGCCATATTTCAAAATTGACAGGCGCGCTTTTGCTCCCATTAACATTGGAATGATTCCAGCATTTGAATACGAGGTACTTGAAGAAGACGAAAGAACAATCACTGCCAGACATGAAAATGGTATCGTGACAAAGGCATTAAAAGAGGGAACTGTTCGCGGCACAAGGATGTGTATGGACCAGTATATTTCGTTTCCAGTTACAGATAGAAAAAGTTTTCAGGATATCAAAAAAAGATACAATCCGTATTCTCCAATCAGGTATCCTTTATGGTGGGACGAAATGGTAAAAATGTGGAAAACAAGAACATATCCATTGTGTCTTTTAACAAATGGATCGTTCGGACTGTATTCTCAACTTCGGCGCTGGGTTGGAACCGAAAATATTTCATACCTGTTTTATGATGACCCTGCATTTGTTGAAGAAATGATTGAGTTTAACACAGAATTTCTTCTTGCTCTTGTTGAAAAAGCCCTGAATGAAATTGATTTTGATTACTTCAACTTTTTTGAGGACTTTGCGGGAAAAGGCGGGCCTTTAATCTCACCAGAGATATTCAAGAAATTTTTTGCCCCTTATTACAGGAAAATTATAGATAGATTCAGAAAGGCAGGGATAAAGTACTTCTGGCTTGATAGCGATGGTAATTGCGAGGTGCTGATACCCCTGATGATAGAAAGCGGTATTACCTGCCTGTGGCCACTGGAACAGGCATCAGATATGGATCCTGTGAGATTGCGAAAAACATTCGGAAAAGAGATTGCTCTGGTTGGTGGTATAGACAAGCGTGTTCTTCAGAAAGGGAAAAAAGAAATTGAGCAAGAACTGTATTCAAAAATCCCTGTGCTTGTTGAATCTGGTGGCTACATTCCCACAATTGACCATACTGTTCAACCAGATACACCGTTTGAAAACTTTCATTACTATCTTGAATTAAAAATGAAACTTCTTGAAGGTTAAATTATCTATTTCTGCCGCCTGGCCTGTTGCGCCAGGGCAAATCATTGCTTTGACCCAGGGGCATATTGCTGTCAGTGCTACCGGGCATTCTCCATCCTGGCTGGCTTGGTACTGATTGTGCCGAAGGTTGAAAAGCAGGAACACTTGTATTCCTCTGGAAACTGCCTGTAAAACTCTGCATAATTGTCTGAATTTCTGCTCTCTGGCTTTGATACTCCTGATTATCCTGAAGTGCTGTTTGAAGCAAACTATACCTCTGCTGCTGGAGTTTCCTGATTTCCTGATCAATCTGCCTGATTTGATCGTCCTGAAATGCAATTCTTCTTTCAATTGCTGCCATCTGCATGGCATCTGAACTCTGCACATCTCCAGAGGCAATTTTTTGTTTCAATTGCTGATATTCAAAATTGTCGGCAAGCAGTTCATCCAGTCGTGTCTTTCTTTTTTGCTGAAGCTGGTTGATTTTATCCATAATTGCCTTCAATTCAGGATTGTTTTGTGAAGTATCTTCTTCTATTTTTCTCATTGCTGTTCTGATGTCCTGCAGCCGCCTTATTGCCTGTTCTCTTTCTTCCCTGGAAAGGGTTTGTGGTGCAGCAGGTTTCTGAACAGGTGGTTTGATGTTTGTTTCGCCGATTACACCTGAGGAAAGATGAATGATTTCAAAATCATCAAGATTAAACTGAATCTGGGTTTCACTCTGACTTGATTGGTTGATTTTTTCCTGCGCAAAGATAATATTTGAAATACCAAAAATCAGTGTAATCACAAATATTTTTCTCATTTTCCCTCCATATCTGTCTTTTAGACATAATAATACAGAGGCAGGTTTATTGCAAAAGAAAAAGGGCTGGAATTTACCAGCCCCTTTCTTTTTTGGACAAAAGAAATTACTTTTTCGGTGCTTCCTTTGGTACTTCCTTGGCAGGTGGAGGAGGCATCAGTTCCTGAAGCTGTTTTTTCAATGCCTGATATTCTTGATTACCCGATAGTAATGTTTCAAGCCGTGCTCTGCGCTGTTTTTCAAGTTCCTGCATCTGAGCTGTAATTTTCTTGCATTCTTCGTCCTTTGAAACAGCCTCCCTTTCAATTGCTCTCATCTTGCCCATAATTTCTGCTACCTGTTTTTTCTTTGCCATCATCTCATCCTGCGTTGGCGCTGGTGCACCAGGCTTTTCCTGAGCACAAAACGTCACCGCATAGCCAAACATCAATGTTGCTGCAAGAACGCACATTATTACGTATCTCATGATTTCACCCCCTTTCTTTTGTTCGTTAATAATTAGATTACCATGTTCTGTGAAAGTTTAGCATTATGAATGGCATTTACCAGGCATATGGTTTTGGCGCTTCACCTCCAGGACCTGGAAATATCTCATCAAGTTTTTGCAATATTTCCTTATCAAGTTTGATTTGTGTTGCTCTTATAGCGCTTTCAAGTTGTTCTACTGTACGGGGCCCTATGATGGGAGCTGTAACAACAGGATTGTGCAGCAACCACGCAAGAGCCACAATTGCAGGTTCTTCCCCAATTTTTTCGCACAGCGACTGGTATTTCTGCAACTGGTCTTTTTTCTGTTCAGCGGTTTTCTTAATATTGGCATCTGTTCTTCTGCCTGCTGTAATTTTCCCTTTCATTCCCGCAAGCAACCCTCCAGCAAGTGGACTCCACGGGATCAATCCAAGTCCATAGTAACGGCATGCAGGTATTACTTCAAGTTCTATGGTTCGATTGAGAAGATTATAAATACTTTGTTCACTCACAAGTCCTGTAAGATTACGCTTCCATGCCTCCTGACAGGCAGTCGCAATATCCCAGGCAGCAAAATTGCTTGAACCAGCATACACAACCTTGCCCTGATACATCAAGGTACCAAATGCCTGCCATATTTCATCCCATGGACACTCACGGTCAACATGATGCATCTGGTAAATATCTATCCAGTCGGTTTGCAGACGCCTTAAACTGTTTTCACAGTGCTTTTTGATTTTCATGGCAGAAAGACCACGGCTATCAGTATTTGGTTCGGGTTTATTTTCCTTCCTTGTCACAGGATTATACACCTTTGTTGCGAGAACAACTGCTTGTCTTCTGCCTCCACCCAGAGCAAACCATTTTCCAATAATAATCTCTGTATCACCCTGCTGGTTTCCCCATCCATATGTATCAGCCGTATCAAAAAAGTTGATGCCAAGTTCTAACGCGCGGTCCATAATTCTGAAACTTTCTTTCTCGTCTGTATACCAACCAAAATTCATTGTACCCAAACAAAGATTGCTCACAAGTACACCATGCTTTCCTAGTCGGCGATGTTGAATTGCCATATTAACCCCTTGTTATGTTTCAGATGCGAATACTTCTATTACCGCCTTTTTTCAGAATTTTGTCAAATGATCTTTTCTCAGACAGTTTTTAATCAGAAATACCAACCTGGAGAATCGGGTTTATTGTTGAATCAGGACAAGCATGTTTTTCAAATATCAAAATCTTGGAAATGTCTTTTTAAAAAACCTGAAATTGCATAAAAAAGCATGGTTTAGGGCAATAACTTATACAGGATCTTGGCCAGGGTTTTCAATATACTTGGAGGACCTATGAAGAAAAAGAAAGGGCATGACTTTCAAGTGAAGTCACATTGCCTGAATGTAAAAACTCACTCTACTTATATAATCTTATAATCTTATCCTTCATCCCTTATCAATACTCAGTAATCTGCAATAGTGTTGAGACATGGGTTAGAAAACTTTATTCGCGTCATTTATTCATTGATATTTTCAGCAAGTATAAATCATATTTTACAGGAGGTGCAGTATGAAAAAAAGAAGATTTTTGAGGAGCGTGATTCCAGACCTATGCGGATTCACGCTGATTGAGCTTCTTGTAGTCATTGCCATTATTGGAATTCTTTCAGCACTTGTCCTGCCAGTGTTATCAAGGGCAAGAGAACAGGCAAAAAGGGTAGTATGTATGAATAACTTAAGACAGATAGGTATTGCAACACACGTGTATGCGAATGATTATGACGGGTTCATTCCTGCAGGTGGTAATCCGACCTGGACAATAGAATGCCCGGCAATATGGAGATTAGCCAGTGCAAGTGAACCAGGATATGTGGGACTTGGCATTTTATGTATGGGATGGAGAGATACTGGTAAGGGAAGATATTTACCAAGTCCTATTTTTCTTTTATGTCCAAGTGTTCCTCGCGATTTTTACTGGGCAAGAAAATATTACAATAAAGACTGGATGTATACGTGGTTTGAATATCCGGTGATAGCATCCAACAACAAGGTTTATAATAATTATGCGAGAAATTTAAGACCATATTCAGATGCTAATATGAAAAATGCAACAAAATCGAAAGTGGACCTTTGCGCGAAAAAAGGTCTGATCTGGGTTGCTGATGCATGGGGTTATTACGCATGGAACTATGGAAATCCTCCTGGGATGAGCTCCGAAGGATACAGCCATAATAACGGAAAGGACCAACTGCCAGCAGGTATGAATGTTTTGTTCTTTGATGGTTCGGTAAAATGGATAAATGACCCAACCCATAAACTACTTTATACTTACCGTTATAATTCATACGGAACAGAAAATTTCTGGCTTTTGACAGAAAAGGACTTCAAATAAATTGGTCAAGATACTATTTCTTGATTACAGACACATTGAAATAGTTGAGGGTTTTGATAGAAAAATCGAACGACCGGTAAAATACACAGGAAATCCTGTTTTTGTTTCAGGCCATCCGCTCGAAGAAAACTGGATTTCTTTTTATGGTTCTGTCATCAAGAGGCCCGATGGATTGTGGCAGGCATGGTACACGACAAGAATAAAAGAGAAAGAGACGCTCGCGCTTGGTTATCTTGAAAGCAAAAATGGGATTGAATGGGAAAGGATTGATAATGATGCAGTAAAAATAAATGAAACCAGGACACATTTTGTATTTGATAGAGAACCACATGGAGCGGCAATTATTTATGATGAGAAAGAGGCAAGAGAAAACTGGAAATACAAATTGATATGTGGCGCTTCTCCCTCTGGATGTATTTCAGTTTTTCACAGCAAGGATGGGATTCACTGGCTTTCCCAACGAAAAAATCCTGTTATCGGAACAAACCCGGATTGCCCTATGGGATTTCTGAGGTTGTCCTCTGGCAAGTATGTGGCATACCACCGTCCAGTTTTTGGAGACAGAAGAGTAGCAAGATCAGAATCATGGGACCTTACGAACTGGACTGAAGCGAAAACTGTTATTGACCAGTCCCCTTTTGACCCGCCTCAAATACAGTTTTATGGAATGGGAGCAGATACATACGGAGAATATGAAATTGGAACATTATGGGTCTATCATACGGATAAAAACGATTTTGGTTTCTGGAAAATGGAGGGATACCAGGAGCCAGAGTTTGTTTATACCAGAACAGGATATGCCTGGCACAGACTTGAAATAAATACTCCATGGATTGAAAGAGGAAAAGAAGGTGATTGGGATTGCGGGCAGATTCAGCCAGCAAGTGCACCAGTATTTCTTGAAGATGAAATACGTTTTTATTATACAGGAACACGCGCAACGCATGGTAAAAGTCTCAAGGTCTGGGATGCTTCAGAACCACGTTGCGGCATTGGTTTTGCCTCTATGAAACCCGATAGATTTGCTGGGCTGGTTGCCGAAGAAGGTATATTGCTGACAAGACCTTTCTGGACTGAATTTCCTGAATTTTTCATAAATGCAAACATCAAAGGATTTCTCAGATTGGAAATTACAGATGTATCCGGGAAACCTATCACTAATTTTGAACTTGAAAATGCAATACCTTTGAAGGGAGATTCTCTCTATCATCGCTGTAGATGGAAAAATAATCCAGACCCATCAGCTCTTGCTAATAAAGATATTAGATTTAAGGTGAGGGCAAGTGATGCAACAATTTATTCTTTGATGTCAGGAAGTGAACAGGAAGTTACAAAATACCGCAATTTCCGTATTCCTTATTTTCCATGTGAAAGAGAAAGAAATTTATTGTAGGATATAAACAATTGGAGGTCACCAGTAAAGGAGGCAAAATGAAAAAATCTTTGCTAATTTTTTTGTTGTTTCCTGTGGCATTTTTGTTTTCAGAGGCCACTTCCTTAAAGACACAATATTTTATCCCGGGCACTGACCTCATAACGCCGCATATAACATGGCTTTCCCCCTACAAAAACGGGAAATTAAATCTCTTATGGATTACTTATAGAAGAGATGGTGGATTCAGGGAAATAGTTGAACTTAACCAAAGGATGGATATTAACTTTACAGTTTTTACTTTCGCAACCCCAGATAAATTTACTCCCTGGTCGAGTTATTATAAACCGGTTCCTGCCACAGATGAAGAATACCAGAAAGACCTGGAAGAAAAACTCAAAGGACAGTACGACATCATTGTTCTTGGCAAGGTAAGATGGAATGTTTTTCCTCAGAAATTCAGGGACATGATTTTGCAGAAGGTAAATGAAGGAGCCATACTTTTAGCATATCTTGGCGATTGGGGCGGTTGTAAAATCGCAGAAGATATCAAGGCAGAAGATTTGAAAAAAGCAACAGAAAATAAGATTAATCTTGATAGGAAATTTTTATATCCTTTTAAGGGACTTCCACAATTCAAGAATTATAAGGACTTTGAGCAGTTCATCAATTCCACGCTTGAGGTCTACGGCTATGGAAATGGGAAAATTTTGCTTCTTAAAGGATTTATGGTTCCGCATTTTCAAAACCTGACACCAGCAAATATAAGAAATCCTCTTGAAACAAAGTATGTTGAGTATGACTATCTTCTGGCATATCCTATCCAGATTATGATTTCCTGTGTTAAACGACCTGATGTCGAAATATCTGGCGCAGATTATATAAGCACAGACATAAATTCTTTTTCAGATGTGAAATTTATCTTGAAATCAAATGAAGCAAAAAAAGTGACCTGTGATTTCACGTTAAGGAATGATGATAACGAAGTAATGTTACAAGACACTAAAGATTTAAATCTGACAAAGGGAGAAAATGAAATTAAGTTTGACATAAGAAATCAACTCCCAAAAGGTCGCTATTTTGCTGATATATGGGTGAAGGAAAACAATGCAATCATAAACTTTGGCTCTTCTTTTATTGAATTGACTTCTAATGACTACATAAGTGATGTTGTAATAAATAAAAGTTATAAGAAAGAGGAAAGTATTTCCGGAGAAGTGAGCATATTCAGTAAAGACGGAAAGGACAACTTGAAATTAAAAATAAGTTTGGTAGATAATTTCGGGAGATTGCAACAAACAGAAATTATGGATTTTAAGGGAGAAAAAATAGATAGTAGAAAAATAACCTTCAAGATAAATCCGCCGAAGTCCTATTTGACAATGCTACAATTTTTAAAATGTGAACTTTTTAGTAATGATAATCTAATTGATGTGAATTCAAGGTCTTTTTCTATTTCAAATCTCAGACAAAAAGAAGACGATTTCAGGGCAATTTTATGGTTTCCATATTACAATGCTGCCTATGGCGAAAAATGGTACTGCAAAAATATCTATGATTCTGGTTTTGATTCAAGATATTACACAGGCATGGCTCTTGTTCCAATTTCAGAAAACCTCTGGTATGTTTCAAACCCAATAAGATTTGTTGATATGAAAACAGACCCCTGGGGAACAATGGATAGAAAACCAGAAGACCATGTGAGAGAACCGTGCTTGAATGACCCTGATTATCTGTCGAAAGTGGAAAAAGAATTAAAAAGCAAACTGGAAAATGAACTGAATTTTTCTACATATGAATTTTCCTGCGGAGACGAATGCCATTTTGCAAGCTGGAGACCACCCTATGACAGGTATGAATTATGCTGGTGCGATAGATGCGTTTCAAAATTTCACGCATATCTGCAGAATAAATACAGCACTTTACAGAATTTGAACAGGAACTGGAAAACAGATTACAGGTCGTTTGATGATATTAAACCCATCACATATAAAGAAGCCATTGAAAACCCAAAATTAAGACCATTATGGATAAACTATAGAATCTTTATGGAAGATACCTGGACAGGCATTTTTGAATACGCAAAACGGATAATTACAGATGTTGTTCCTGACGCAAAGGTTGGATACGAAGGAAGCCAGAGGGGCTATACTTTTGTAAATAGTTTTACTGGTGAGGATTATTATAAACTTGCTCAAGTAATGAGTTTGAACAACCCATATAGCCACGCTTTTATCAGATACGCATTTAAGGATTTTTCAAAAGAAGGAACACTCCTCGGACTCGGATGGCAGGGTTCTTATGGAACCGGAATAAAAAACAGAAACATTGACCCATGGAGAGTACTTTTCTTTGGCGCTAACAGTTTATGGATATGGCACGGGCCTCCAAGAGAACAGTCAGTTGTTTCTCCTGACCTGTCATTTTATGAGTATTTCAGACCCTATGTAAATCAAATACCTGAATTAAAAAATGGCATCGGCAAACTTTTTATCGATTCAAAAAGAGAACATGATGGAATTGCGATACTTTATTCAAATACAAGTGTCCATGCTTCTGCTTTAACTCCGCAACTTCCTCCCATATGTGAGAACCTGAACTTTTTTATAAGATATTTTGAAGGGAGTGGTTATCAATTTCGTCTAATATCTTACCAACAACTTGAAGAAGGCATCTTGAGAAAAGAGAAACTCAGGGTCTTGATTCTTCCTTTTACTCAATCCATTCCTCAAAAACAGGCAAAAGAGATTATCTCCTTTGTTAACGATGGTGGAGTGGTGATTGCAGATATCAGACCAGGCATCTGCGATGAAAACGGTGTTTTCTATCAAAAAGGCGGGATTCTTGACAACATTTTTGGAGTAACGCAGAACACAGAAAATTTTGAAGCAAAAAAGTTTGAAAATTTTGAATTGAAATATAACGGATTAACCTGCACTTTACCCTCCATACATGCGGATTCTTCAATTACTTTGCAGAAAGGTAAAGCAAAAGAAAACTTGGAAAATATTCCTATTTTTATAGTTAACAATGCTGGTAAAGGGAAGGGGATCTTATTGAATTTAAGTTTGTCAAATTATCCAGATGAAAATATGCCAGGGATAAGTAAAATACTTAACAGCGTGATGGAAGAAATTGCAGGGATTCAGAAAAAAATCAATTATGAACCGCATAATATTGAGTGTGGTTTTACACCTTATAGATACAAACTTGGTTCTCATACATATCTTGGAATTCTCTCTCCGTGGAGAGAAGGAGGAGAGAAAAATTGTAAATTGACCCTGCCTCAGAAATTTCATATTTATAACATCAGAAAGGGTGAATACCTGGGATTCAGCGATTCATTAAATATAAACGTTCAACCAGAAACAGTAGTAGTAATCGGTTTTTTACCATACAAAATCACGGACTTGAAGATTAAATCAAAAGAGAAAATAAAAAAGGGCGAGACTTTGAATTATGAAATAGAACTATTAACAGAACCATTGGCGCCTGAAACACATATTTTCCATGTTACTGTTGTTTCTCCTGAAGGGAAAGAAATAAAGTATTATGGAGAAAATCTGAAGGGTGAAAAAGGAAAAACAAAAGGTAGCATAAATTTTGCTCTGAATGAAAAACAGGGCAAACACACATTAAGAGTCAAAGAAATCGTTTCTGGAATTACCAGGGATTTCCCATTTGAAATAGCAGAATAAGAAAACAAAATCTAACAGAACCTCAGGCATTTCACGCGGTTATGCGGAAAAAGGAAAATTCAGACGAAGAACTTACACTGTGACTTTTGCCTGTGAAAGAACGATTAAACATGCATTTCAGACGTTGCAATGAAAAATGCAAACTCATTGAACAGAAAAACTTCTGTGGCTATTTACTTCAGAGAGAACACTTGACAGGAGGGTAAGGAAGATATTTAATGTTTCTGATTAAAATTTCCTATACCCAAAAAATTACTGATGTATGTTAAACAAAAGGTGGAAGAAAGAAGGTTTGCCTGGAGATGTTCATACTGAAGAATATTTTGGCCTGGACAGAATGGAATATCTTCCTGTCAGATTGAACAGAAAAGATGTGATTATCCCTCCTTTTGAAAGGGTGCTTTTGAGTGAAGACCAGACACATCAAGTAATTATTGACTTTGACGGTGCAAAGAAAAAGATATTCAAGGAAAACAGACAGGAATCAATGGACCAGTGGCTTGAGTATCCTGTTAAAGATAGAAAGACCTGGAATGAATACAAGAAACGATTGGACCCCTCATCTCCACTAAGATTTCCGTGCTGGTGGGAACAGGAAAAGGAAAGATTCAAAAATGCCACATATCCTGTTGGAGTGTCAGCAGGAAGTTTTTTTGGCTGGATTAGAACCTGGATAAAATTAGGGGTATGAAAAATCATAAAGGAGTGCAACTCAAATTAAGCAGAAAAGGAGAAATATGAAAAAAGTACCTCTTGCAAAGCCAGAGCCGGACTGTAAGAGATTTGTAGATGTGATAAAAGGCAATGTGATTCCTGAAAAACCGCCGCTTATTGAATTATTTCTTGATCTTGAAATTGTAAGAGAAATATCAAAAAATGTGCTGGGCAGAGACTGGGTTGAAGGCGAAGATATAGAAAGCCAGAAAAAATATTTTCTCAATTCAGTTGAGGTATACTGGAGAATGGGATATGACTGCTATAGAATCACAGGCGCTGCTGGACTTGCGTTTCCTGGCAGGGGAAGACCTGGAAAAGATACAGCACCCCTATCAAAAGGAACAAGGCACTGGGCAGAAGAAGGAAAAGGTCCTATTTCAAGCTGGGAAGATTTCGAATCCTATCCCTGGCCTGACCCGAGAAGGTTTGATTACTGGTACTATGATTTCATTTCAAAAAATCTTCCGGATGGTATGGGAATTCTGGTCTGTCCATCAAGTGGTTTTCTCGAAATTCCGCTTGATATCCTTTTTGGATACGAAAACCTGTGTTATCTCATGTATGATAATCCAGACCTTGTAACCGCTGTTTTCAGAAAGGTGGGAGAAATTCTTTACTCTTATTATGAACATATTGTGTCTCTTCCGAAACTTGTGGGATTTTTCCAGGGCGATGACATGGGATTCAAAACAGGGACTCTTGTTCAACCTGATTTTTTAAGAATCCATGTTCTTCCCTGGCACAAAAAACTTGCCCAACTTGCCCATGATAATGGTTTGATTTATTTGCTTCATGCCTGTGGAAATCTTGAGCAGATTATGCCGGATTTGATTGGTGATGTGAAAATAGATGGAAGACATTCGTATGAAGACGAGGGAAATTCTGTGATTGATGCAAAAAGAAAGTACGGTGACAAAATTGCTATTTTGGGTGGCATTGATGTTGATAAACTGGTCAGGATGGAAGAAAAACAATTGAGGCAGCACATAAGGAAAATTCTTGATATCTGCATGCCAGGAGGAAGATACTGCCTTGGTTCAGGAAATACAGTGACAAACTATGTTCCAGTGAAAAATTATTTTGCAATGGTGGAAGAAGGATTAAATTATCAGTCCTGAACTATTGTTTTTTCAGGGTCAAAAGAACACCAGCAATAATAAGAAACCCGCCCATAATTGTTGCGATGCTGATGCTTTGCTTCAAAAGAATGACAGCCAGAACTGCTGTTGTCAATGGAGCAAGGAATTGAATAATTCCAGGGATAATTGTTTTCAGTTTGTTAATAGAATAAAACCAGAGAGTAAATCCAATTCCGGCAGGAACAATCCCCAGATACACGCTGATAAGAACATTTTTTATATCAAAATTTAATGGGACTTTCGCCACCAGCACCGCAATGGCCAGCATGATGGTTCCAGAAACAGAAGCCCACAAAGTGCTTAAAATTGCTCCATATCCATCAATGACTTTTGTTTTCTTGCTCCAGACAGAGTAAAAAGCCCAGCAAAATGAAGCAAGCACTGCAAGAGTATTTCCAGCAAGATTTGAGTAAGAAATTTTTTGTATATCTCCCTGGGTAAAAATTAAATAACAACCTCCTATGCCTGCGATAAGCCCAATAATCTCCATGATGGAAATTTTTTCCTTCAACAGAAAAAAACCCAGCAGCCCAATAATAAATCCATTGGCATTCATCAGTAAACTGGTGATTGTCGAGTCAGTCAGTGTCAAGGAGTAAAAAATAAAAACATTCATTCCAAAAATGCCACTTGCTCCAAGGATAAGGAAGTGGATGATATCACTGAATCTAAGAAAAAACCTTCCGCCTTTAGCAACATGGTACAAAGCAAGAAAAATACTGGCTGACAGAAACCTCAATAGCGCCACAAACAGAGGATGAAAACCTGTCTGAACAGAAATTTGTCCAAACACAAATACTGTTCCCCAGGTCAATGCTGCAATGGTTCCTGCTAAAAATGCCTTTTTATCCACTATGATTGAAAGCCAAAAGTTCAGAAATTTTGACAGGGCTTGCTGATTTTGCGGACTTCCATACTGCTTCTCCCATTGCCACAGCATATGCGCCATCAATACTTTTTGCGCAGATACCAAGTTTTTTTGATTCTTCTGTCTCTTTCACAAAAATATCGTGCTTGATTACATGGTCAGACCCACCATGGCCCCCAACAACAACATCAATATCATGAACCTGCCTGGTGCCAAACAGGGGAATATAGGTAACTGTTTGACGGTCTGGCTTTGGAAATGGACACCTGTCAGAAGATGTGCTGACATGCATTGTCTCGATTCTTCCGCCTGTGCCATTGATGGCAAGAATGTATCCTTCCCACGGAGTTGATGCATTAAAAGAATATGTCATGCTTACGCCACCACGGTATTTTATCGCAGCAGAATAGGTATCTTCTATGTCAATATCTTTGTCATACAGGTAAAGTTGGCCAGGATACTGAACCTTATATGGAAGATAAAATGTATCCTTATAAACTTTCAGATGTTTTGCCTCTGGCAGCGGAATAGTTTCTCCTTCCCATCTCAAATAATATGGACATCTTTTCTTGATTTCCTCTGTTGTTAATTTTCTTTTTGACTTTTTTTGTGGATTGAATGAGCTATCAGGTCCATAATAATTCAGTGCTCCAAAGGCAAACACAATCTCAGGTATATCGTCAACAAGCCAGTTAATCAGGTCAAAATGATGGCAACACTTATGAATGGACAGACCACCTGAAAACTGACGGCTTCTGTTCCATCTTTTGAAATAACTTGAACCATGCCATGTATCAAGATTGTAAATAAACTCTATGTTTGTAATTTTCCCAACAGCGCCATTCATAATCAATTTCTTAATATACTTGTGGGCTGGCGCATATCGATAATTAAATGCCACAACCACCCTTCCTCTGCTGTTTTTCTCTGCTTCAAGAACTTGTTTTGCCTGTTGTGCAGTAATGGTCATCGGTTTTTCAACAATGACATCAAGATCGTGTTTCAATCCTTTAATTGTGTATTCGGCATGGGTACAGTCCACTCCAGCAACAATAAGCGCGTCCGGCTTTGTTTCCTTTATCATCTTTTCAAACTCTTCAGGACTGTATGCTGGTATACTGGTTTTCTGTCTCTCATTGAATATCTTGATTCGTTCAGTATCAACATCCAGCGCAGCAACAACCTTTCCGTATTTGCTGAAATCTCCATATTCTGGCAATTCAGGTATGCCAAGAAGAGGAACAACATACTGCGCAATCGCCCTTACGCTGAATCCACAAACTGCATATTTTTTCATTTTTCGCCTCTGTCTAAAGGTTTTTAATAATTTTTGTGTGGTTTTGTCCTGTATAGTTTATTTTTTTTCTCACGAATGTCAAAATTGTATAATGGAAGTGTAAAAAGGAGGTTTTTATGGACGAAATTTACAACTCAATTGAAAAACTTTTTGACCAGAAAAGATGGAAAGATATTGCGCTGAAAATTTATGAGATTGAAAAACGATTTTGTTATAGAGATTTTGAAAATTCCGCAGAAGTGTGCAAAGAAGAGCTTGAAAAATCAGGCGCAAAACATGTACAACTGATAAAATTGAAGGCAGATGGAGAAACTGTCTATGGCGATTTTATTATGCCGCAGGCATGGGACTTTGAACATGCTCGACTTGAAATTGTTGAACCAGATCATGTTGCAGGAAAAATCCTTGCTGATACAGATATCCATCCTTTTCATATTGCCAATCGCTCCACTTGTTTAGAGCAGGCGATTTTCAATGTCGTTGACATCAAAAAGATGCATCACTACACTGATCTTTCAGGAAGCTTTGTTTTTTGTGGAAACATCCATCCAAGAGAATGCAGGCACGAAATTGAGAAAACAGGAGCAACTGGTATTATTTCATCTTTTTCTAAAACACCTGATAAAAAAGATGGCATTTTCTGGGTAAATGGCTGGGTGAAAAATTCTGGCTGGTACCATACAAAACAAGATAGAAAAATGGTCTGCTTTTCAATTTCACCCACAGATGGAGAACTTCTTCAATCACTTCTTGATAGCGGCAACGTCAGGGTGAAGGCAACTGTAAAAAGCAAAACATACGATGGAAACATTTTTTCCATTACAGGGCTCATTCCAGGAAAAAGGAAACAGGAAATTTGTTTTCTCAGCCATCTGTATGAACCTATGATTACAGACAATGCAACGAGTGTTGCGGGTTTAATTGAACTGTGCAGGGTCATCAACATTCTCATTGAAGAGAAAAAATTTGTACCTGAATTCGGAATAAGACTATTGTTTTCAATGGAAAGATATGGAATGATGCAGTTTTTTGAGAAAAAACATAATGTCATTTACGCTTTTAATGTCGATAGTATCTGTGATGATATTTTAAAGACAGAATCAATGAAATTCACTTTTTATGGTAGTCCCATAACAATTCCCTTTTTCGGAGACTGGATTTTTGAGAAATTGCTTCTGAAATATTTTCATTATCCCTGGAAAAAAGAGATACCATCCTACCAGGATGATAGTTTCGTCTCTGATTCTTCAATCGGCATTCCTTCTGGATACTTCCTTTCACATCCAGGCAAACTTCATCACAACAGCTTTCTTTCAGAGGTAGTAAACTGGCAACAGGGAAAAGAAGTGTTACACATCCTTGGAACATATGCTTTTTTACTTTGCTCTCGTGATTTCAGAAAATCCCTTGCGAATTTAATAAAGATAACTGCGATGGAAGAACTTTATTCCTGTTTAAGCAAAATCCAGATGCTAATTCCTCATTTTTCAGCCAGAGACATTGAGAAAAGGGCATTTTATGTGTCTGATTATATCAGGAGAAAGTATCTTTCACTTGCAAGATTTGGAATTAGGCCAGAAAAGAACTTTCAAAGCGAGATATCAAGTACTGCCAAAAAATTCATGAAAGAAATTTTTGAAAAGGCACTGGATTGTGAAGAAAATCTTTCAAGGGAAGACAAAAAGGCAAAAAACATCATTGTGACATGGAGAAAGCCAGTTTTTATCTTCTCCCTTGCTGGTATTCCACACAGGGAAAGGATTCATCCTCCTGAAACATTCTGGGCAGTAATCAATAGGGTGGATGGGAAAAAAGACCTGCTGGCAATTTATCAGGAAATGTGTTTTGAAAGGGAACAATACATGCTTCCACCAATTTCACAGCAGGAAAAAAATGTGCTGACAAAGTATATCCTGTATCTCGCAAAACATAACTATGTGAAAGTTAAATACATAACAGTGGTTTCAAAAAAACAGATAAAGGAAACATTAAGAAAACTTGGCATCAAAAAGGGTGATAAAATTATTGTTCATTCTTCTCTTTCTTCAATTGGATATGTAAAAGGTGGCGCAGAAACAGTTTGCAGGGCACTGATGGAAGTTGTTGGAAAAAATGGAATGTTAATGATGCCCTCTTTCAATCATGGACTCATTTTTGAGAAAAATCCTGACGCGTATTTTTCACCACTTGAAACACCAACAATCAATGGAACAATTCCTGATGCGTTCTGGAGAATAAAAGGTGTTTATCGCAGTTTAAATCCCACTCACTCATTTGCGGTCTGGGGTAATCGTGCTATAGAATTTGTCAAGGACCACCACAAAGTGCTCACAATGGGAACTGGAAGTCCTCTTGAGCTTCTTGAGAGAACTGGTGGAAAAATTATTCTTATTGATACACCAACTGCAAATACCTTTCACCATGTTGTTGAAATGACAAACAATGTGCCATGTCTTGGAAAAAGAACAGAAGAATACCCAGTGAAACTTCCTTCAGGGAAAATTGTAAAAATCAGGACATGGGGTTGGCGAGATGGAGTATGCGATATTACAGACAAAGGCGCCTACTTTGATTATATGCTGAAACATAATCTATTAAAAAAAGGAAAACTTGGAAATGCCACTGTTTATGTGTTAGATATGAAAGTATGCAGGAAGGTCTTTGAGAAATTTTTGAAAGGAAAGATAAAGGGATTTGGTGGATGTGAGAATTGCAGTATCAGACCAAGAAAGGTTACCTGGACTGTTGAAAGCGACTGGGACCAGACGCATCAAAAAGTAAAGTCAGATACAACCGCATTTATCGGAGATTACGAAATCAGTTGAAATCTATCTTACAATTTGTCAATACCAGGCACCTGTCTTATAATAATTTCATGAAACGTTCTTTGATTTTTGGGACTTTGTTTATCCTGGCAAATTTCTGCTATCCTTTCACAATTGAAGTGAAAATTAACAATATCTCTGACATCCCTGTAAGTTGTTCTATTTCTCTTGTGAGGTCCTATACTGATGAATACGGCAATTGGTGGCCTCATTTTGGATATGTGACAAAAGATGGTTTGGTAAAACAGAAACAGGACATTAAAAACTTCATCCAGCCGGGTACTCAATCTGACTGGATAAAACTCCCCGCAGATGGAAGAGTTCTTGTATGCACAAAAATTAGCGAAAAACCTGTACCAGTTGGTATTGACGTAAAACTTATAGATAACGAAAACACGATCTCAAAATCCTTTGTTATTCCTGAAACCCAGGAAACATATTATATCTATCTTTACACAGTTCCATCATCTCCGGGTCCTATAAAGATTGAACCACTTTCAGCCCAACAAATCGTTGAAAAAAATCTTGAAATTGTGAAACAGGCAACAGAAAACAAAAAGAGCAAACTTCCATCAAAAATCGCTATCTATACAGATTGTCATCTTCTGCCGACAGACCCCTCTCACTACAGAAAAAGCCAGTACAAACTTTTAAGGGAACTTGGTATCAATGGAATTATGTGTGCTGCCAGCGATTTGTTGCCTGAAATTATTGACAATGGATTTCTGTATTTAAGGTCAGGTGGCGCATCCATTAGTTATAATGATTACTATAAAACAGCTGAAGAAATAAAACCGTTTCTAAAAAATGGTGCGCTTAATCAATCAGGAATATTTGAAAGGTATAATCTTATTGAAAAAGTCAGAAACTTAAAACTTGGAGATGAGATTTTATCTGGATTATTACAGGAATATCTTGCGTGTGGTGAAAAAACACGGGTCGAAATCATTGATTATTTGAAAGAAAAACATATACCTCTTTCGGATTTGAATGTTTCGTCGTACCAAGAGATTTCTATAAAACCAGCAGCAATTATGAAAATGGAAAACCCTGGCCTTTACTATTGGACAAACCGTATCAGAATGGAAAGAATAAACAGCTTATGGAAGTGTGCCATGGAAGTGAACAAGAAATACTTCCCATCTGCCTGGGGAAGTCCAAACTGGCCTGTTGGGGGGTATCTTGATGGTACTTATGAAGGTCAGGGATGGGACCTGTGGCATCTGTATAAAAACAAATTTCTTGATGGTATCTGGGGTGAGGACTGGCCTGGTTATGAAGTGTGGCTAAGAGGTGGAAATGCATTTCTTGTTGACATGATGAGATGCCAGGCAAAAGGACTGCCAATGGGGATTTACAATGTCGTTGAAACAGATTATTCACCTGTGTATGCAAGATACAAATTTTATGAACAGTTGATAAATGGGATAACAGAAATTTTCTGGTACAGTTATGGATGCCTGCGTGGAAATGAGTCAAATCCATGGGAAATCAAGCCAGATATTGTCAGAGAAATCGCCCTATTGAATAGAGAAGCAGGAGAAGCAGAAGAATACCTTTTAAACACAGCTCTCCAACCAGCATCTGTAGCGATACTCTGGACTCCAGCCCAGGAAATATGGGACCCTGAATATCATGTAGAAATCATGGCTCTTTATTACATACTTTTGCACTCAAACTATGCTGTTGACTTCATATCAAGCTATGATGTTGAATCCGGAGACCTTGAAAAATACAAAGTACTTTATATCCCATTTAACTATGTTGAGAAAAATGTCTGGAAAAAAATTAAGAAATGGGTGGAAGAGGGCGGATTTGTCGTAATTGAAGGAGCTTACCTCAAAGATGAGTGTAATAGAAACATTGACCTGGGTCTATGGATTAAGGGATTTTCTTCTCAAATAGAAACAAAAACGCAATCAATAGGCCGTCTTCCATTGGAACTTTCTCAACAGAAAGTACTTGACATAACCGGACCTGTTAATTTTCCTGTTGTGTGTTTGAAAAGCAATATCAGTGTTCCTGAAAATGGAAAAACAATTCTTACATACAAAGATGGAAGTCCTGCAGCAGTACAGGTAAAAAAAGGAAAAGGAAGTGTGAGAATTGTCGGATTTTTGCAGGGCATTTCCTATGTATTTGACCAGGAAAAAAAAGACAGGGCAAAATGGGGCGATGTGCTTTTATATCATAGTTTTTCACCTGACATCAGAAAATTTGTACTTGACCCAGTTTCTCAATCAAACATTCAAAAGGTGTGCAATATAGATCAAGATTTAATCATCGCGAGGAAAAGAACAGGTAAAACTCAACAGTGTATTGCAATCTTTGACTATGGGTTTGGTAGTAAAAAACCAGTAATGCCTGTCTGGTCAGAAATTGGACAGACAACCATTGACATTGAAATCAAAGATGCTAAAAATATCAAATGCCTTAATGGAAACATAAAAAAAGGGAAAAACACTTACACAATAACATTTCAGGGCGTTGCAATGCTTTTGATTGACAAATAAAAGGAGGGCAGATGAAAAAAATAGCAGTAATTCTGGGTATGGTGGTAATTTTTGCCACCTGTGGGCTGGCAAAGGTGGATGTTATTACAAAATCTCTCGTGGTGTATCCAGAAAAAGAAATAGGGAAAATTGTAAGAATAGTCTTTAAGACCGATGAAAAAGGAAGTTTTCTGTTTGTTATTAAAGACAAAAATGGCAATATCATTAGAACCTTAAGCGCTGGAAATGTTCCTGCAGGACAGGGATTTGTTGAATGGGATGGAAAGGACTTTTCAGGAAACACAGTCAGTGAAGGTCAGTACAGTGTTTCAATAATCACAGATATTTCCTGGAGTATCGACGAAAGCTTCGGGAAAAATGGAAGCATTGGTCTTGAAACAATGGAAGTAAGAGTTACTGACCCTGAAAAAATCACTTTCAAATTGCCAGGTGAAATCAAAAAAATCAGTATTGGAGAAACAGAGTATTACAAAACAGACACCCTTGCAATCGCAGGTCCAAACTATATTATCAAGGATGGCATTGTTCAATTAAACCCAACAGGTGGAGCAAAGAAAGACGATATCGTAAGGGTTGAATATTATTATCCTTCATTCCTTGAAAATCCCTGGGCGATTGATGTTGATCAGGCAGGAAACCTCTATATTCTCTACAGATGGAAGACAGAATCAATGAAGTCTCCAGCAGTAACTCTTGTAAAAATTTCGCCTGATGGTAATAAAGTATTTGAGGACTTTGGTTCCAATGGAAAAATCGGTCCATTTCCATATCATGCAAGCCAGGTCATTGTGTCTGAGAAAGAAGGAAAAATTTATGTTGCAGGTTCCCATGATGACGGACACGGCACAGGAGTATTTTCACTCAAAACAGGAGCGCCTTTTTATTCCATTGGTGGATACTTTGGTTCTGGAAACCTAAAAACAACATTCACTCCTTCTGGCATCGCCCTTGGTCCAGATACAAAAATCTACATTCGCTTTTCTGCCTATGATAGAACAAAAGAAAAGGACAAAGGATTTCTTTACACAGAAAACCCGATAGCAAAAAGGCATTCAGGTTATCCGCCATTGATTGACAATTACTGGGGTCCCTCAATGGAATCAAGTTTTTCTCCTGATTGTTTTTATGCAAGCACCTATCAATCAGACATAGCAAAAATCAAGGATACAGGAAATGGTTTTGTGGAACTGTATTTTTTGAGTATCCCAGGAAGTCCAGTTGGTATGTCCTTTGACAGAACCACAGGCCTTCTTTTTGCTGCGTTAAGAACAACAAGTGGCGAGATCGCAGTCATACATGATACCGGTATCTCATTGAATGAATTGTGGCGACTCATGGATAAAAATCTTGGTCCCACGCATGCTGTAAGAATCAAACAAAATTATCTTTATGTCGTTGAAGATGGCGCAAAACCAGTGGCAAGAATACTCGGGGCAATGGAAAAAGCAAAAATTGAGCCACAGGGTAAAAATAGAATTACAAGGTACAAACTAACCTTTGCAGAAGAAAAAGATGTCTGCAAAATTTCTGTAAAAAGGTAAATCACTTTACGAGAAATTTTTTTGGGGTAAAATTATGTCAGGGATAAGAATGACAATGCTTCTGGAATTTTACGGTTTAGAGGGTGGGATTAGCGCAAGATGTAAGAGATTGAAAATCAGGAACTTAATTAAAATGGCGCAAAATTTTGATAAAAAATTCATCCCTGAAAAATGGGGATTAGCGCAAAATGGCTCTGTAGCCCTTGATATTCCTTGTTCTTTGACAACCGCTGTCGGAAAATGAGACCCGCTTGATAGGGGATTGCGACCTTCT